>ERZ773133.1021-NODE-1021-length-35344-cov-5.702003_pt1 | contig 35344 bp, 19 predicted proteins | sample MGYA00580861_ERZ773133 | MGnify/ENA primary metagenome ERZ773133 (study PRJEB29015, sample SAMEA2737844) | human gut metagenome | biome: human gut; feature: human-associated habitat; material: faeces | place: China | collected 2012 ...
CAGAATGTGCCATCTTACCGAAGCATCTTCCGTCTGGGCTTGTGATACCTTCAATAGCCATGTATGAACCGTTAATATTCCACTCTTCATCCATAGATACATTACCATCAAGGTCACAGTACTGTGTAGCAACCTGTCCGTTAGCAAAGAGCTTATCAAGCCATTCCTTAGGAGCAACAAATCTTCCTTCACCGTGTGAAGCAGGGTTGCAGTATACTCCGCCAAGCTCTGCATTAGCAAGCCATGGGCTTAAATTGCTGACAACCTTAGTATATACCATCTTAGATATATGACGGTTAATTGTATTAAATGTAAGTGTAGGTGACTGTGCATCCTGTCCTGTAATCTTACCATTAGGTACAAGACCAAGCTTGATAAGTGCCTGGAATCCATTACAGATACCAAGTGCAAGACCATCTCTCTCATTAAGTAGTTTCTCAACTGCTTCCTTCATCTTGGCATTACGGAATGCTGTAGCGAAGAACTTGGCAGAACCATCTGGTTCATCACCTGCTGAGAATCCACCAGGGAACATAATAATCTGTGCCTGGTTAATAGCCTTCTCAAATTCATCTACAGACTCTCTGATACTCTCAGCGTCAAGGTTCTTGAATACCTTAACGATTGTATCAGCACCGGCTCTCTCAAATGCCTTGGCACTATCGTACTCACAGTTAGTTCCTGGGAATACCGGGATAAATACTGTTGGCTTGGCAACCTTATTCTTGCATACATGTACGCTTGGTGCTTCATATAACTTGCTTTCAACCGGTGTAGTTTCCTTAGAAGCCTTTGTAGGGAATACACCCTCAAGGGTATCAGCCCATACGCTTAATGCTTCTTCTACATTAATTGAAACTTCCTTGTATGTGAACTTACCATTATCCTTAACAGTACCAACCTTAGTATAGGCTGTAGTAATCTCTCCAAGCTTATCTGCTGGAACTTCTGCAACGATACAGCCATAAGCTGGTGCAAAAAGGTCATCTTCCTTAACGTCTGCGCTGATCTCAAAACCTAACTTATTACCAAATGCCATCTTGCTGAGTGCTGGTACAAGTCCATTAGCATCAAGAACATATGCAGACACAATTGCCTTCTTCTGGATAAGCTCATGTATTGCACTGTAAAGTGCCTTAACCTGTTCGAAATCTGGAAGATCATACTGATTCTTCTTAATATCAAATCTGACTAATACATCACCATCATTCTTAAGTTCAGGAGTGATAATATCTCCTTCCCTAGCCACATCAATAGCAAATGAGCAGAGTGTTGGTGGAACATCAATATGTTCAAATGTTCCTGACATACTGTCCTTACCACCGATTGATGGAAGTCCAAATCCCATCTGTGCTTCATATGCACCAAGAAGTGCTGCAAATGGCTGGCTCCATCTTTCTGGATCTTCTGTCATCCTTCTGAAGTATTCCTGATATGTGAATCTTATCTTACTGAAATCACCACCGGCAGCAACAATCTTAGCTACAGAATCTGTTACAGCATAGATTGCTCCATGATATGGGCTCCATGATGAAAGATATGGATCAAACCCATAAGACATCATAGTTACTGTATCGCATGAACCCTTAAGCACTGGCAGCTTTGCAACCATGCTCTGTGTCTCTGTAAGCTGATACTTACCACCATATGGCATATATACTGAACCGGCTCCGATAGAACCATCAAATCTCTCAACAAGTCCCTTCTGTGAGCATTCGTTAAGGTCTGCTAAAGTCTTTAACCACTTACCGCGTACATCTGTAACCTTAACCGGCTTAAGGTAATCGTCTTCCTGTGATGGAATATCAACTACAACCTTAGTCTCCTGATGAGCACCGTTAGTATCAAGGAATGCTCTTGAGATATTAACGATATCCTTTCCTCTCCAGTTAAGAACAAGTCTTGGCTCTTCTGTTACAACAGCAACCTCAACTGCCTCTAAGTTCTCTTCAGCAGCATACTGAAGGAATTCCTTAACATCCTTAGGATCAACAACAACTGCCATTCTCTCCTGAGACTCTGATATAGCAAGCTCTGTTCCGTCAAGTCCTTCATACTTCTTAGGAACTTTATCAAGATCTACCTTAAGACCTGCTGCAAGCTCACCAATTGCAACGGATACACCACCTGCACCAAAGTCATTACATTTCTTAATAAGCTTAGTAACCTCTGGTCTTCTGAAGAGTCTCTGCATCTTACGCTCTGTAGGAGCATTACCCTTCTGAACCTCAGCACCACAATCCTCAATAGACTTCTCTGTATGAACCTTAGATGAACCTGTAGCTCCGCCACATCCATCTCGTCCTGTTCTTCCACCAAGAAGAATAATGATATCTCCCGGGTCAGAATTTTCTCTCTTAACTGCACTTCTTGGAGCAGCAGCTATAACTGCACCAATCTCCATTCTCTTGGCAACATAATCAGGATGATAGATTTCTTTAACATATCCTGTAGCAAGTCCAATCTGGTTACCATATGAACTGTATCCGTGAGCTGCACCTGTGACAAGCTTTCTCTGTGGAAGCTTTCCATGAATTGTCTCTGATACCGGAACAGTAGGGTCTGCTGCACCTGTAATTCTCATTGCCTGATATACATATGTACGTCCTGACAATGGATCTCTTATAGCACCACCTAGACAAGTTGCTGCGCCACCAAATGGCTCAATCTCTGTTGGATGGTTATGTGTCTCATTCTTAAAGTTAACAAGCCATTCCTCTGTCTTTCCATCGATCTCAACCGGAACAACAATTGAGCAGGCATTAATCTCATCAGATTCCTCCTGATCAGCTAACTTACCCTCAGCCTTTAACTTCTTAGCACCCATAAGTGCAAGATCCATAAGGCATACGAACTTGTCCTTACGGTCCTTATATATTTCTGCTCTGTCTGAAAGATACTTGTTATATGTAGCTTCCATAGGGGCTTTATAGAATCCGTCCTTAAACTTAACATCTGTAAGCTCTGTTGCAAATGTTGTGTGACGGCAATGATCTGACCAGTATGTATCAAGTACTCTGATTTCAGTCATAGATGGATCACGCTTCTCAACACTAGCAAAATGCTCCTGAATGAACTTAAAATCCTTAAATGTCATGGCAAGTCCTAAAGAATCATATAATTCCTTTAACTTATCCTCTGGCATATCCTTGAATCCGTCAAAATATAAAACATCAGCAGGAGTCTTGAACTCAGTAACTAAAGTTTCTGGAATATCCTCTGCTGCCTGTCTTGAATCAACCGGGTTAATGCAGTGTTCCTTAATCCTGTTCTTCTCCTCATCAGTAACAGTTCCTGTCAATACATAAGTTACAGCAGTCTTAATAACCGGTGTCTCATTCTCGTTAAAGAACTTAACACACTGCTCTGCAGAATCAGCTCTCTGGTCGAACTGTCCTGGAAGATACTCTACAGAGAACACGAAATCGTCCTTTCCTGCTGGAAATGTTCCCTCATAAACATCATCTACCGGTGGCTCAGAAAAAACAGTAGTAAGTGCCTTCTTATATGTTTCTTCTGAAAGATTCTCAATATCATAACGGATAAGAACTCTTACATCTGTAATAGTCTTTATTCCAAGATATCCTCCTATCTCCTCAAGTAATTCTTTCGCATTAACTGCAAATGGTTTCTTTTTCTCGACAAAAACTCTCTTTACGCCGCTCATATCTTCCTCCTGAGATTAGTTATATTAATTATTAATATTTAATCATTGTATCACAATAAAACATATTTTCAAACAACTATTCATGCATTCTTCTTATTATCTTGTAAACAACCTGATTACCCATTACGGTAGGACCTGTATGTGCAAAGAAAACAATACCGTCTGTCTGTGATATTATCTCACTCTTAACAGTACCCTCGCATGGATCAAGAATCTGTGCTATAAGCTCACCATGATATACAGGGTCACCCGGCTCTTTAAGTCTCTTGTAAAATCCTGCATCATAAGTCTTGACTGCCATAAGGTCAAATTCGTTGATAACACTTGCAATATATCCACTGTGATTGTTGTACTTAAGAATACCCATTCTGGTTAAAAACCTGAGAACAGATGACACAGCCTGTCTTGCAGACTTCTCATCAATCATATCTGTGCTGTTAGTATATATTGAAAATGCATTAGTACCATTCATCTGCCAGTTATAATTAAGTGTCACTGTATCCATTGGCTTCGGCTTTCTAATAACAACGTACTGAAGTCCGAACAGATTGGCAAGACTCGCACTCTGGAATCCCGTATCCATCATCTTTACATGAGGAATAAAATCACCCGGCATATAAAAGCTTGCAAAATGTATGCCATAACTGTAACCCTTAATTCTGTTAAAAAGTGTTCCTGCTATCTGCTTGGTTGTATCTCCATTAACATCCCCAGGAAAAGCCCTGTTAATATCAGAATTATCTGTGGGCCAGAATCTCTTTCCAACATTCATGGAAAATCTGTTAACAGATGGGATAACAAGAATCTCATGATTGTGTGATATTGCGCCATGAGCCTCAAGCTCTTTAAGTGCTTTAACAAGCTGCGAACATATATACAACTGCTGTATCTCATTACCTCTTAATGCACCAACAATACATGCCGACTTCTCACCACCGCCGAATCTATAGCCTTCTATCTGATAATCTTCTCTATATATACCCTTTAAAGAATAAATAATCTCTTTCTTCATTATCTGCCACCATAAACTCTTGCTATAAGAGCCCCCTTATGTACTACCGGATTCTCTCTTAATGTAAATATAATTCCGTCTGTAGGTGATTCAATTCTCTGGATTATCCTTCCCTCAATAGGCTCAATAATATCTCCTATATGAGTTCCTATTCCAATCCTTCCCATAGAATCAACTGCTGATACGAATATTCCGCTTTCCTTAGCAGTAAGAAATGTAACCTCACCCTCTGTAGAAATAATAGGTTCATTCACATTCTTTGGCTCATCATCCCATATTCCCATATGAGACATAAGGTTAAATATACCGTCAACAATATCCCTGCAATACTTAGGTGTAATTCTGTTTCCAACACCCATCTCCGTAACAAGAGTAGGCACACCAAGATGGTTAAGACTATAGGCAAGAGTTGCATCCAGCACAGTAATTGAAGAATATATCCACACAAATTGTGCATTCATCATCTTCGCATAAGGAAGAAGCTTTTCCTGCGTATCATCATTAATCCTTACCTGCGGCATTTCATTTACAAATATATTGCTTGAATGGATATCAATACACAGGTCACTTCCAATAATATCTTCAATAATGCCTGCTGCCACATATTCAGCCATCGCTCCATTATTATCACCAGGGAAAACCCTGTTCATATCAAGATCAAACATAGGAATTCCTCTTGAACCTGTATCAATACCAAGAGGGTTAATATCAGGATAAATGTCAACAATTCCTTTAAGCTTATCCTTTTCTCTCTCAATTCTTCTTATAATCTCATAACATATAAGCTGACCATCAAGCTCATCGCCATGAGTACCTGTAACAATTGATATTCTTGGTGTGCTGTGATTCTCATCTTTATTCATAAGTCTGTTCTTCCTGACTACCAGTCTTTCATGAACCGGAAGCTCAACAGAAACAACTTCTTCTATCATATCATTCTCCCATTATTCCCCGGATTATCAATATCCGGACCTTATTAATATCTATCTGAATTTTATCACACCTGAAATGTGTCTACAAGTCTTGTTCGTCCCAGAAATCGCGTATACATCTGTCGGCATTGCCAAGTGTCACCGGATATATCCTGTTCCACTCCCTAGGATACATGCTCTCATACTCTCCAGTCATGAATCTGTCATCCAGAAGTGCAATAACGCCCTTATCTGTATCAGTTCTTATAACTCTTCCTGCTGCCTGAAGAACCTTGTTCATTCCCGGAATAACATAAGCGTAAGAATACCCATTTTTACCGAATTCATCAAAATAATCCCTTAAAATGTTACGTTCCCTGCACACCATTGGAAGCCCTGTTCCAACAATGACAGCACCTATAAGGCTCTCATCCTTTAAGTCAATTCCTTCGGAAAATATTCCTCCAAGCACGCAGAAGCCTATAAGTGATGCACCTTCTGGCAGTTCCTCGTAAAATGCTGATAAGAAATTTTCCTTGTCAGCCTCCTTCATAAAACGTCCCTGTACAAGCACATTAACACAGCTTTCTGGTAAAAATGTATCTTCTCCACCACATTCGGTCACATTAACACCACTTTTCCACCTGAAGCACTCAAGAACACTCTCCATGTAAGAATATGACGGAAAGAACACCATATATCTGCCGCTTCTGCCAGAAATCATATGCATAATATAATCGTGTACCTTGGCATATTCCCTTACATTTCTTCTTGTATAACGGCTTGTCACATCAGTGGCCACGACAATTCTCTTATTATCAGGTTCAAAAGACGAATGTGCATAAACCGCCCTTTCTGACACATCACCGGAAAGCATTTCCTTAAAATAATTCACCGGAAGCAGTGTAGCTGAGAAGAATACCGTACTTCTGCCCTGTGAAAGTCTCTCACTTATGTTGCCAGACGGGTCAACGCAGTACAGATGTACAAGAAAGTTTCCATCGTTATCATGCTCATTATAGTAGACATATTTTTCATCAGCACAATCATACATATTAAGAAAATGTCTCACCACAAAGAAAAACTCGAGCAGCTCATTAGTCACTGGCTCGCCCTTATGTCTCTCCATGAACTTCTGCATAAGTCCCATGACACGTTCAAGGCTGGCTGGAAATGTGCCAAGACCGCTCACAACCTGGAATGTATCACACTGTCTTTTATATTCAAGCAACTGCTTGTTACATCTGTCAAGTGCACCTGCAAGTCGCTTGTCCATCTCCTTGACAAGCTTCTTAGCCGCAAGAAAATCTTCTTTTTTCAACACTGCGCTGTACATTTCTCTTGCTCTGTCCACAAGGTTATGTGCTTCATCCACAAGAAACACATAATCACCCTTCGCACCATTGCCAAAATACCGCTTAAGCGACGCATCCGGGTCAAATACATAATTATAATCACATATAATTCCATCACACCAGTACGAAACATCAAGTGACATCTCAAACGGGCAGACCTTATGCCTGTTGGCATATTCCATGACATTATCCCTTACAATAACCATCTGGCTCGTTATTATGTCATACACAGCATCATTAATCCTGTCAAAATGTCCCTTGGCATACGGACATGCAACAGGGTTACAGTTACGCTCATCAAGTGGACATATTTTGTCCTTAGCTGTAAGAGTAACAGTTCTCATATGAAGCCCGTTATCCCTCAGAATAGCATAAGTATCCTCTGCAACAGTTCTCGTTATCGTCTTGGATGTCAGGTAAAATATCTTGTCTGCCATCTGCTGTCCTAACGCCTGCACAGCCGGGAACACAGTAGACAACGTCTTTCCGACACCTGTAGGTGCCTGAATATATAGATTAGTATTATCTTCAATAGCCCTGTATACACTCACGCACAGATTCTTCTGTCCCTCCCTGTATTCATAAGGAAACTTAAGTTCTCTTATTGATTCCGTCCTTTTTAGTCTTTCATCAAATGTATAATCAGTCCATCTCTTAAAGCCTGTAATCAGCTTATTAAACCACTCTTCAATTCTTTCAAATGTATATTCTTCCAGAAACCTGTTAACTGTCTCAGGCTCAGGAGTAACGTAAGTCATCTGGACTCCAATCTTTGACAGCTTCTTCTGGCTTGCATATATATAGCCATACACCAGTGCCTGGGCTTTATGCACATAGACCGGTTCTTTCAGCAGAGAAACATCTGTCTGCATAGTCTTTATCTCATCAATTATTACATCGCTCTCCGGCTCTTTATTGCCATTCTCATCATAATTAATATCTGCAATAATACCGTCAGCCCTGCCTTCCACCTGTAATACATACTCAATCCCTAAGTCAGATACAAGCGGTATCTCAATCTTTAAAGGCACTTCGGCATGATACATAGTGCCCATGCTGTGCTGGATTTTCCTGTGAATCCTTGCACCCTCCTGCATGATTTTCACATCATTGCTGCCGGTATTCCTGTTGTCAATATCACCTTCTGCACACATGAATTCCACAAGATTTCTTACAGATATTCGAAAGCAGTTTCCATTTACAGAGTACATACTATCTCCATTCAATAATGTTCTTCAATATCGTATATATAGGCATTGCCTGTCTTTCCGACTCTTTTCACCTGTTCCATGTAATTAAGCATTGCAAGTACGCTGGCAGCAGTCTGCCTGTCAATATGAGCCGCATTTGCAAAATCTGCTGAAGTAAAGTTATTCTCAAGCCCTTCTGGTACAAACTGCATATAATCCTGCGGGCAGTCCAGCTCTATAACCTTTCTTATCCCCACCGGAATCCTGTCATAGCGCACACTCCCGCGCTTCTTATCGTAACTCCAGCCATTAAGAAGCTTATATTCTTCTATATCAATCAGCAGCAATGTAACCTTAAGATTTGGATTTTTTAAAAATGCTTTAATCTTATACAGCTCAAACATCGCGTCATACATGGAACACCGCTTCGGAGACTTTCTTCTTGAAGTAATATCCCCAGTCTCCGGCTCTATCCAGCTTAAATACTTCTCATAAGGCATAGGGTACACAACTCTTACCTGATATTCATTCAGGAACACTGACAACTTATCCCTTAACTTGTTAAGCTGCCTCGTCTGAATCTCAATTATCCCATGTTCATTATATATATCAGCATAGTAACCGTCTATTGCAACCTCATGATTATCCTCATCGGGTTCATAATATATTTTAAGTACTGCATGCAGCGTCTTTTCCGACAAAGTACCTATTCCTTTGTCATTGTGGCTCTTGCCGATTATCTTTTTCTTCGCTTCATCGAAAGCCTGGCTGTCTATATATTCTATTGGTTCATTGGAAGATTTCTTCTTCGGCATAGCTTATTCCTCATCACAACATATGTTCTATCATGTTATCAAGTATCTTACGATTGTCCGAAAAAATCAACCCTATGTGACAAATGCCCTGATATATTATAGAAATCCATTCTATAACCATCAGGGCATTAAGCATTTATTTACTTATCTTCGTCATCAATATCAAACAACTTTAATTCTTCAACATCATTCTTGCCGGATTTGTCATCACCGTAAGATTTGTATAGTGAATCATCTTCGTCAAAACCAGTATCCGCATCGAAACCAGCGTCCTCGTCATCCTCACTGTCTTCATCATACTCTTCTATCTCTTTCTCGGTATACTCATCAAGGTCAACTCCGTCTTTAGAAGCCATATTAAATACCTTCTTAACCTTAGAAAGCTTAGCAGCCAGTATAATTGTGACAATGATAAACGCTACGATTATCACACCAAGTATTGTAATTATTGTAAGCCAGAACCTGTTACCGCCAAATGTCTTATTATTATCAGCTTTGACAACTGTATCAGCATTTGTTGTCTTAACAACAGAATATGCCTGTATAGTTCCATCACTTACTCTGTATCTGAACCAGCCTTTCTCGCCAAGTGAGCTTACTCCGTAGAACAGGCAGTACTGTCTATCGGCATCCATAAGCACCTGTACCTCTTTACCGTTCATGGTAAACTTTGTAAGAGCATAGCCAGCCGGTTTCTCTAGCGAGTTCGTTATAGGCAGAACAACGTATGTTATCTCTGGTTCTGCAACAGTATTGTATGGTGAAAATGTTTTCGCAGTCTCATCATAGATGTAGAACCCGCCTTTTCCATCTTCACTTTCAAGATACATAAGGATAAGACCTGTCTTTATGCCTTTAACCGCATTTATCTTCTGACCATTATAATCATAGTCAATCTCCTGATATCCATCTGGAATTGTGATTCCTGAATAATCCTTTACAACCGAATATTTCTTTCCATCTATTGTAACTGTTCCATCGTCATTAACAGTCTGGGTTGATGTCTCAGTAACCTCTTCTGTCTTTGACTCAGCCTCTGTTGTTGCTTCCTGACCATCCTCAAGTCTTGTTGTATATATTATATATTTCTTAACTGAACCATCTTCTGCAGTAACTGTAATTGTTGTTGTATTGCTTCCCGGGTCCATTCTTCTGCCACTTATGCTTACCTTAGCAGCATTATCATTAGCTACAGCACTTACAACAAGCTCTGTGACATCAGCATCAACAGTTGCATTGTAAGTTGTCCTGTCTGGTGAAAATGCTGGTGAAAGCGTTCCCGGACTTATCTCCAGAGATTTTAATGTGTTGTCTGATGAGTAGCTGGCTGGAGCCTTTGCTGTGACCTTTCCAGATGAGGAACTGCTGACTGTTGCACGTTCACCATTAACAGATATCTTTGCATCACCTGCAACACTAAGCGTCGTTGTTCCTGCTGCAATAACTTCAAAATTCTGCGAAATTGATACTGTAGATCCACTCGTCATCTCAAGAGCTGAAAACATCACAACTCCACTATTAGCTTTATCAACCGGACGAATTATAGAATTATCATAAGAAACATTAATTGTCGCTCCATCTATGTCTTTATCAGCAGATATAGTGACTGTTACTGTAACTTCACTTCCAACTGTACCACTTGCCGAACTAATAGATACAGAAACCTGCTCATCAGCCTTTGCATAATATGCAGGAACTAATGATATACCCATTATAAATATTCCTATAAAGGCAATTAATCTTTTTATATTTTTCATAGTAATCCTTTCATATGTTACTTACTGATTCACATCTCCTAAACCTAGAATATATCTCTTTATAACAACAAAATCGAATAAATCTATTTCTCCATCTTTATTACAATCTGCAGCCTTCCAATATATTCCGGATGGTTCTGAAATTCCCAATATAGACCTTTTAACAACTACAAAGTCAAACAAATCAACTTCTCCGTCACCATTAGCATCCCCATATAAAACAATCTCATATCTGCTGACCTCTTCGCCAGAAGAATTATATGTTATAAGAATATCTCCAGTACCGACTAATCCATCCTTCTCATTGCCATTCTTATTAAGTATCTTAGAATAAGCACCATTATAATTATCAATCTTATCAAGTACATCCTGGACATAACCTGATACAGTTAAACCACTTATGTATTTTTCATCTTCATCAACTGATAATGTTGTTGAAAATCCCGGATAAGCAACATCCGGTTCTGGATCTGGTTCCGGTGTTGGATCAGGTTCTTTATCCTGTCTTACAATAGTTATAGTATAGTCCTGATCATCGCCATTAGCTGCCGCAACAGTAATTGTAATATCATTACTTCCAACTGAAAGATCATGATACCCCAGTCCACTTACATCTGCAGAAGAATCAAGTGCTGAACCGCCAACATATACAGATGAAGTATCATAATCAACTATAAGACTATACTCTGTTGTATACAGACTAAATGTCGGTGTTAATGAATAACCTTCAACATATAAGTCAGATAATCTGTTATTAGGGCTGCCGTCTCCTGTTGGAATTTCACATACATTTTCAGGCATATTCTCATATACAGGTATTCTGAATATAAATGCTATATTGTTCTTATTACTGTCGCTATACCCCTGTGCGCTCTTAACTGATTCACTTCTTGGAGCAAGTACATTGGTCATATACTGATGACCTCTTCCAGTCATATCAAACTTTTCATAATAAAGAGTATTCTGACCTCTGTTTATATAACTTTTCCCAAGATATATTGCTCCACCAATAATAGATTTCATTCTTGTATTCCAAGGTCTTAATGTCTCATCATCATTTCTTGAAGCATATTTAAGTCCATTCTGGACTGCTGTCAATCCTCCACTAGCATATGCCCCTATATTGTAATAATTATAATAACCCCAGTAGTAGCCAGACTGTGTTCCTGATATGCTGCTTCCATATCCACTGTTACCCTGCTCCTGTAATATTCTTGAAGCAAGATGATATGGGCTTACCCCTGATTCCTGTCCTGCAAGCAGCAGACCGGTTATATATGTATAATTTCTTCCATCATATCTCAGGTCATGGCTTGAATTTTCCATAAATGTACCATCAACCATACTCTCAAGGCCGCTCTCATCCTGTAATGAACTGTCAAATGAAAGATTTTCAAACATAAATATATTATCTGCATTAAGGAAGTTTCTAGGGTCAAGTGCATATTCAACAAGTGCAGATGATGCCTGAACCCAGCCACCTGAATCAAGCTGTGTATACTTTCCTGATTCCCAGTCATAGCAGCCATCAGCAACCGATTTCCATGATGACTTTGCTGAACCATATGTAAGGCTTCGGCCAATCACATTCTGGTTTTCCAGAACATCAGACCAGTCTTTTCCATTATGGTCCGCCACAAACACCCAGTTAGGATACTGCGCATGAAGCTGTCTTAAACCATCCTTATAACTATCCGGGAATCCCTGTGAGTCAAGGTATTCCTCAAAATCCGCATCCGGCTTATAATCATTTCTTTTATCAACAGTTATGTAGCCACCATATATATAGCCTCTTTCATAACTGCCATTAAGATAAAAACCTATGCCATACCATGTGTCGCCGTCATCGTCAGTTGTCTCTTCGTATATATCAAACTTAAAGCCACCATCCACCTTGGTAATGACTGAACCACTGACTGGTGATGTCCTTATACGAAGATCTGTAACATCATAATTAACATGCCCCTGACCAATAGCTTCCTCCGCCTTGGTATTAAGCACAGAAGTAACCGTAAGGCATGTCAGCACAAGCATACATAACATGACACCAATTGCGGCTATTCTTTTTGCACTACATTTGTATCCTGATTTCATGTAATCACCTGACTCCTGAATGTATAGTATTAGTTTCTTCCAAATTCTGAAAGCTTTAAGCCCTCATTTCTCTCAAGTACCATATTAACAGACCAGCTATTGGCAAATACCAGAAGCGGATTGCCCTTAAGGTCTTTAATCTTCTTCATATCTGATGTACCAACAATTCTGTTCACATCAATTTCCTCAGGATTCTCAATCCAGCGGATATGCTCGTATGGAAGCGGCTCAAGTCTGATATCAACACCGTATTCATTCTTAAGACGGTATTCGAGAACTTCAAACTGAAGGACACCAACAACTCCAACGATAATCTCTTCCATTCCTGTATTGAACTCCTGGAATATCTGAATCGCACCTTCCTGTGCAATCTGGTTGATACCCTTAATGAACTGTTTTCTCTTCATAGTATCAATCTGTCTTACTCTTGCAAAATGTTCCGGTGCAAATGTAGGTATACCCTCAAATGCAAATTTCTTGTTAGATTTGCAGATAGTATCACCGATAGAGAATATTCCCGGATCAAATACACCGATAATATCTCCTGCATATGCCTCATCAACAATATGTCTCTCCTCCGCCATCATCTGCTGAGGCTGGCTGAGTCTTATCTTCTTGCCACCCTGTACATGGTTAGCTTCCATTCCGGCTTCAAACTTACCTGAACATATTCTCATGAAAGCAATTCTGTCTCTGTGTGCTTTATTCATATTAGCCTGAATCTTGAATACAAATGCTGAGAAATCCTCAGTAAATGGATCAATAACTCCCTGATCAGACTTTCTTGGAAGCGGAGAAGTTGTCATTGATAAGAAATGCTCAAGGAAAGTCTGTACACCAAAGTTAGTAAGCGCTGAACCGAAGAATACCGGTGTAAGGTCACCAGCACTTACCATTTCCTGGTCAAACTCTGCACTTGCTCCGTCTAACAGTTCGATATCTTCCTGAAGTTTGCCGTAGAAAGCATCACCAATTCTGTCCTTAAGAACAGCCTCATCTGACGCGTCAACAATCTCAGTATCGACTTCCTTCTGTCCATTCATTGCTGCCTTGAATAAAGAAACATTTTTCTCTTTACGATCATACACGCCCTTGAATTCCTTACCGCAGCCGATAGGCCAGTTAATTGGGCATGTAGAGATTCCAAGTACGCTTTCAATCTCATCAAGAAGCTCAAATGGATCATTAGCCTCTCTATCCATCTTATTAATAAATGTAAATATAGGAATGTGTCTCATAACACATACCTTGAAAAGCTTGATAGTCTGTTTCTCAACACCCTTAGAAGCATCAATAACCATGACCGCAGAATCTGCTGCCATCAGAGTTCTGTAGGTATCCTCTGAGAAATCCTCATGTCCCGGAGTATCAAGAATATTAATACAGTAACCTTCGTAGTTGAACTGAAGAACAGAAGAAGTTACCGAAATACCTCTTTCCTTCTCAATCTCCATCCAGTCAGAAACCGCATGCTTGGCAGTCTTCTTACCCTTTACAGAACCTGCAAGGTTAATAGCTCCTCCATAAAGCAGGAACTTCTCTGTTAATGTTGTCTTACCAGCATCCGGGTGAGAGATAATGGCAAATGTCCTTCTTTTCTTAATTTCACTTTCTAAACTCACTGTTTTACTCCTTTATAAACATAATACATAAATGCTTCATACCCGTTTCGGCATACACATAATATAAGCCTGTGACGCAGTCTACGGCTTCACAGGCTTACTCTAATCAATAGTCTTCGAATTATTCACGGTTAAGACCGAACTTGTATGAAACCTCAGACTTGTCATCAATTCTTCTGAAAATGTTGACTACTCTGTCCATAACCTTCTCGAAATCTTCCTCATTCTCAACCTCAACAGAAACAACCTGTCCGTCTTCCTTAATAACTGCGTCCTTAACAAGTTCTAAAGCCTTGATATCTTCCTCAGTCTGGGCAATCTGCTCAGGTGTTGTTAACATCTTTGATTTACTCTTATACTTAACAGCGTATGTTCTTGTCATCATATCCTCCTATCGGCTCTTCGTAGCAATATAATCTCATATGTCATTATATTATATATCAAGAATTAGAATTATGCAATGGGTTGAAAAATCCGATGTAGATTTTTTATCTTTCTTCCGTTTGAAATTGTATTTATGAATCACTCATGATTGTTGTTCAGACTGTAGAATAAGTCAGTGGCAACCACTCTACATGTACTCAAAGCTAAGTTTGAGTACGGCAAAAGCATAATGCCTACGAAAATGTATTTTTTACATAATTTAGTAGTCTTTGGCAACTCGCCGGCTTCATTCAAGATAAAATACATATGGCACTACCCGTAAAAAAGGACTGACACCCTAACGACTCTCAATCGTCAGAGCACCAACCCTTTCCATGACCAATCAGTCAATCATCCAATTATACAGTTAGTATTTAATTACTTGTCTTAACATTCATTACTGAACTTCTTACGACCTTACCTTCAGCGTCCTTGACATCAATGTAAAACTCTCTGTCTCCGGCACTTCCGGCTGTCCATGTTATCTTGTTGTTAGCATTATAATTCTGAACAAGACCCCAAGTCTTAGTTGTCTTGTTGTATACAATAAACTTGTACTGATAGTTTCCTGCTCCGCCTGTTGCAACACCGCTTATTGTAACCTTACCGCCGACTTTATTGGCATTTGTGCTTATTGTGGCAGTAACTCTCATACCATTTCCAACATTAACAGTATTAACAGCACTTCTTACAACCTTACCGCTTTCATCCTTTACATCAACATAGAACTGTCTTGTTCCTGCTGCTCCTGCAACCCATGTGCATGTATTACTGCTGCTGTAATCCTGAACCTTACCCCACTGCTTTGTTACTGTGTTATAAACGATGAACTTATACTGATAGCTTCCGTTTCCTCCTGCAGCATTAGCAGTAAGCTTTACTGAAGCGCCCGGATTAACCTGTGATGCTGATGATTTAAGTGATACATTAAGACCTGTCTGTGTACTAATATTCATTGCTGCACTTCTTGCAACAGTTCCGTTTGAATCCTTAATATCAACATAAAACTTTCTGTTACCTGCTGATGCTCCGGATGCATTCCATACGCATGTATTCTTACTGCTGTAATCCTGAACAATTCCCCATTTACCTGTATCTACATTGTAAACAATGAATTTGTACTGGTAGTTACCGCTTCCATAATTACCTGATGCTGTAAATTCAATGTTATTATTTACATACTTATATGACGCCTTAGCTTCAAGCTTCTTGTTAATGCTTATGAGTGCAGAACTTAATACTTCCTTTCCTGTACTGTCCTTAACCTTAACATAGAATCTTCTTGAACCAGGTGAAGATACCCATGTAAATCCGCTTGTCTCACCGTAATCTCTAACAACGCCCCATTTGCCTGTATCTTCATTATAAACAACAAGCTTATACTGATAATCTGAAGAACCGCCTGATGCATTTGCCTGAATATTAATAACATCTCCATCCTTAGCACTTCCTGATGGTGATATTACCGCATTAATTGACAATGGCTGTGAATAATTCTTGAATGTTATTCCATTTGTCTTAGCATAACTTTCTGCCTCAGATCCAGCTTCACCTTCAATTACAAATGTTGATTTAACATTGTAGAATGCATTTTTTTCTATTGTTCCAAGTGTAGAAGGAAGTGATGCAATTGAAAGACTATTATTATATCCAAAAGCATATGCACTTATAGACTGGTTATTATAACCATACATTCCTTTTTCCCATGAGAATTTTTCAAGGCTTGTACAACCGCTGAATACATAATTATCTATGCTTACATAATTACCAGGTATTGATATACTTGCTAATGAAGTACAGTTCTGGAATGCATATGAGCTTATCTTAGCATCTGTATCACCTTTAGCTATTATTACATTCTTTAATTTGGCACATCCATCAAAAGTATTTCTGGAAATGTTCTCCACTGTTGATGGAATTGTGACAGATTCTAGTGTATTACAATACTGGAATGAATTATTACCGATTGTTTTTACACCTTCTGGAATTACAACCTGTGGTAATGAAGAGCATTTATAAAATGCATAACTTCCTATTGAAGCCAATGTTGTAGGGAGCTTAACATCTTTTAATGATGTACACTCACTAAATGCATAACTTCCTACGCTCTGATTAGCAAAATCATACGAACTCTTCTTATACTCAAAACCTGTAAGACTTGTACAGCCTTCAAATGCACTATCACCTACGCTGTTATAATTACCCGGTACAACTACATTTTTTAACATTGTACAATTCTTAAATGCTCTATCGCCAATTACAGCCTCAATATTCTTATCTCCTGCAATATTAACAGATGTTAATTTTGAACAATTCTCAAAAGAACCTCCATAATATGTTCCTCCAATACTGCTCACTGTAGAAGGAACATTTACAGATGTAAGATTCTTGCAGTCCATAAATGCAGCTGCAGCTATCTTAGTAACTCCCTCTGGTACATTCAGCTTATCAATGTTAGTATTGCGGAATGCATGTATATCAATTGTTTTAAGTCCTTTTTCAAGTGTTACGCTTGTCAAAGATTTGCAATCTCTAAACGCTGAACTGCCTATTGTATGCTCAATGTTATTAACTGATGCATCATACTTTACGCTCTTTAATGATGTACAATTCTGAAATGCGTCATCACCAATTTTGCTGTAATTACCAGGAATAACAACTGATAAAAGAGACTGGCATCCGCTGAAACAATCCTGTCCAATAACCGCCTCTGCAATTCCTTGTTTAAATGTTACATTTGTAAGACCAGTACAGTTCTCAAATGCTCCTGCTACATAACTGTCAGTCACCTTTGTTACTGTAGATGGAATCTCTACTGACTTCAAAGATTTGCATGACTGAAAAGCTCCAGACTTAATAGTAACAAGGCCTTCCGGAAGTGTCAGTTTTGACAGTCTTGTGCAATTAGCAAATGCATTCTGTCCAATAGACTTTACTCCAGCCGGAATATTAATCTCTGCAATCATACTGTCATTGTAAAATGCCTCTGAATCAATACTCTCAAGACCTGTACCTAATGTAACCTGTGCAAGAGACTGGCATCCTTTGAAAGCATAAGATGCAATTTTATGAGTTATTCCCTTTACTGATGGCGAATAAGTAAGAGTTTTTAAACCTTTACAATTTTCAAAAGCACTCTGCTGTATCTCACTATAATTACCAGGAATCACAATTGAAGTAATTGCTGTACAGCCTGAAAATGTATTACCGCCCATTGTAGCAGCCTGAATTCCTTCTTTTATGGTTACAGATGCTAATGATGTGCAATCTTGAAATGCTCCTGTACCATAGTCGCTTCCAATTGTCTTTATTGTCGAAGGTATTGTAATCTTATTTAAAAGCTTACAACCGTTAAATGCTCCACTTCCAATTGTTGTAACACCCTCTGGAATATCTACAGATGTAAGCGATACACATTTTGAAAATGCTTCATAGCCAATATTTGTCAGTGAATCTGGTAATGATACACTCTCTAACGATGCACAACCACTAAATGCATTATTATCAATCTTTTTGTTGTTTCCATTATTAGAGTATGTAAATTTCTTAAGTGAACGGCAATCTTGAAAAGCATAAGAATATATCATCGTATAATTCCCTGGCACCGTAATCTCATTTAAAGAGGTACACCCTTTAAATGAATTGCCACCAATATAAGCATTCTGCGTACCCGCTGCAATAACAACTGTCTTTAAGTTAGCACAATTTTCAAATGCTCCTGTATTATAGCTACCTCCTATTTTAGTTACCGAGGCTGGTATCTTAACACTTGTTATCTTATTGTTATTGCTGAATGCTCCATACTGAATTGCATTAACAGTATAACTGCCTATTTTTTCTGGAATAACGATATCCGTACTCTCCCCATCATACCCGGTAATCGTCGCATATGAACCACTTGTTGAATAATATAGTCCATTATAAGATGCATCACTTGACGCATACAGTTCTACTGCATAAGAATTATCCTCGCCAATCTGTGATGCCATAACTGGCGACACCATTATATCTGATGTCATAATAATTGTTCCCATTGCCAGCGACATTCCTGTCGCAACAGCTCTTTTTATCTTCTTTTTCATAATCCCCTTTCTGTTTCTCTATGAAACATTAAATATTTTTCATACAAATGATACACCTGCTAACATCTATTAATCAAGCAATTTAGTCAAATATATAGTAAAAATTATCACTAGTAATTACACCACATGTACATAAAACTAAATTAGAGTGATGCAAAAGCATAACACCTACGAAAATGCCGTTTTTATACAATCTAGTAGGTTTCCATACCAGTGTTTCATCACTCTAGTGCAGCTAAAGACCTACTAAACAACTGCCTTAAGCAAATATAGTAGGTCTTTTCATCAAACTATTGACATGCTGGAAGAAAAAACACAAAAATCCCGTCGCAAAACACCCACGAAATTCATAACAACAATTGAATTAGTAGGCTTCTTGCAAGTCTTTGTTTTAATTCAAGATAAAAAAGACATACGCAATTATTCATATAATAAGCGTTAGTAGGTTTCCGACAACTCGCCGGCTGCATTCATGATGAAAAAGACACACGCAATTATTCATATCATGAGCATTAGTAGGTTTTCGGCAGCTCGCCGGCTAAATTCATAATAAAATACATACAGCACTCCCCGCAAAAAAGGGCTGACACCCTAACGACTCTCAATCGTCAGAGCACCAGCCCTTTTCATGACCAATCAACCAATTATTCAATTATTGAATTATTCAGTTATTATTTAATTACTTGTCTTAACATTCATAACTGAACTTCTGACAACATTACCATCAGCATCCTTGACATCAATATAAAACTCTCTGTCTCCAGCTTCCGGCTGTCCATGTTATCTTGTTGTTAGTACTGAAGTTCTGAACAAGTCCCCAAGTCTTAGTTGTCTTATTGTATACAACCATCTTGTATGTGTAGCCTGCCTTACCGCCTGCTCCTTCTGCTGTGAATGTTATCTTATCTCCAACCTTTGTTGTGCTGGCATTTACAGCTGCCTTTACTGATAAAGCTCCTGCTCCGCCAATTGTTACATTAACAACCTTGCTTCTTGTAACATTGCCATTTGCATCCTTGACATCTACATAGAAATGTCTTGTTCCGTTGCTTCCAGCTGTCCATATGTATGTGTTCTTGCTGCTGAAATCCTGTAACTTAAACCACTGGTTTGTTGAAGGATTGTAGATTAAAAACTTATATGTGCATCCACTCTTATCAGTTGAAGCTGTAAGTGTAAGCTTGCCTCCTGCTGAAAGTGTTGTTGCACTTGGTGTAAGTACTGCTGTCGGCTTACTGCTTTCAATCTTTACATTCACTGCCTTGCTTCTTACAACATTTCCATCTGAATCCTTAACATCAACATAGAAATCTCTGTCTCCGGCACCGCCCTTTGTCCATGTGCATGTGTTCTTATTGCTGTAATTCTGCACTACTCCCCATGTTCCTGTTGTTTTGTTATATACAATAAATTTATATGTATAGTCAGATGAACCTCCTGTTGCATTGGCTGTGAATATAACTTGATTATCTAATTCATTCTTGCTGGCTGTGACAGAAAGTTTCTCTTGTCCAGTAAGTGTAACTGTTGCTGATGCTCTTTTTACATCACCTAATGCATCCATAACGTCTACATATATAATTTTATTCCCAGAGCCTGTCATACCAAGTGTATATGTATTTGATGAACTATAATCTCTGAGAAGTGTCCACTTACCTGATTTAGGATTGTACATTATAAACTTATATTTATAATCATATGCGCCACCCTTAACATTTGCACTAATTTTTTTACCATCTAACGTGTTAGTTGTAGTAATACCAACATACATCTTTTCTGGAATATATTTATATGTATGCCCTTCTGAAACCCCAATTGATGACACACTGTCATATTCTATACCTGTCGTTTCATCCATCCATTTTTTACCAGATCTAATTCCAGATTTAAACTGTTGTACAAATGTGTCCTTATCCTCAGGAAATTTAGCAGGCATTTTTACAGATACAAAACTGTCTGCATAAAACATTTTATCTATCTTAGTAACTTTGCTCATATCAAAGCTACTCATATCTAAATTATAAAGTTTACGACAACCATAAAACATCTTTGACATATCTGTTACATTACTGGTATTGAAGTTTGTTACATCAAGACTCTCTAATGTCATATTTCCAAACATATAAGACATATTAATAACATTTGATGTATCAAATTTTTCCACATCAAGACTCTTTAATTGTGTAGCATTGCCAAACATACAACTCATATTAGTTACCTTAGATGTATCAAAATTACTTACATCAAGTTCCTCGCATTGTACTGATTGAAACATACAAAACATATTCGTAACATTACTTGTATCGAATTTACTTACATCCAAATATTTTAACGATTTACAAAGTGAAAACATCAAGCTCATATCTGTAACATTACTTGTATTAAAGTTACTTACATCCAGCTCTGATAAAGATTTGCATTCAGCAAACATACAAGACATACAAGTTACTTTTTCAGTATTAAATCCACTTACATCTAGTGATGTCAATGATGAACATCTAGCAAACACACTAGCCATTGACATTACATTTTTAGTATTAAATCCACTTACATCTAATGATGTTAATGAACTACAACCAGCAAACATAAGAGACATATTAATAACATTTTTTGTGTTAAAGCTGCTTACATCCAACTCTGATAAAGATTTGCAATTATAGAAAATACCTAACATATCATACACCCTAGCGGTATTAAAACTGCTCAAATCTAACTTTGTTAATGATGAGCATCCATCAAACATATAAGCCATCGTTATTGCATTGCTTGTATCCAGATTATTAAGACCTTCTATTGTCTTTAAAGATGACATATTCTGAAACAATCCATACAATGTATTTCCTTCATCTAATGTAATTCTTCCAGATATAACCACCTTTTCAATACTTGAAACATAACTTCCCCATGTTCTTGAACCTTTAGCTGTTCCGCCTCCAATCGTAAGCGTTCCATTATCATATGTCCACTTACAGTTTCCCCACGAACCCGTATACACTTCACTATCAGCTTCCTGAACATTCACCGTTTCATTGCCGTCCGCTAATACATTCACAGCTGTGTATGGCATGCTTCCTGCAAATATTACCGCAGCCGATGCAGCTGCCAGACTGCTTTTTAATAACTTTTTCATATAACATATTTCCTTTCCTCATATTTTGAATTAATCATATCATGCATGACAATATTTTTCTATGTTTAATTAAATCGCAGTTATATTCTTTATATGTATTTTGTATTTGTTTTCTTGACTTATTTATATTTATGTATTATTATTTTTAGTATATTATATATGGTGCATCATTTAACATTTTAGAAAGGCGATTTATGAGAAAGAATAACATTAAGAAAAAGATTGATAAACCTGATACAGCCATGAAAACCTTCTGGCGTAACAATGAACGCTTTGCCGACCTCTTCAATGCCGTAGCGTTCAATGGCAGGCAGGTTATTAATCCTGATGAACTCACTGAGATGGACACTGACGTTTCAGGCATCATCCAATTCACTGATTACAATGAATCTCTTGTCAGGACAAGAGATATTATCAAAAAGTTCTACAATGGTATTGAATTTACCATTCTTGGACTAGAACTCCAGACCAATCCGCATTATGCCATGCCTGTAAGGGCTTTACTTTATGACGGACTCGGTTATCTTAAGGAATGTAATGAATTCCGTAACCTGCACAGGACAGAGAATGACTTTGACTCTGATAAAAGTTTCCTGTCCGGCATTAACAAATCAGACAAAATCCATCCTATAATTACGCTTATCTTCTATTATGGAGAATCTCCATGGGATGGCCCAGTCAGGTTATCTGATATGATGACAGATATCCCAGAAGAACTGCATCCATTATTCTCTGACTACAAGATAAATCTTGTACAGATACTTGATTCCGGGCGTTATCAATTTTATAATGAAGATGTGAAAAGTGTATTTGACATCACACAGAAGATATATACTAAGAATCTTCAGGGATTGTCTGAAGAATACACTAATAAACCTATTGATAGCGAAATCATTAATCTGATAACCACAATAACTGGATTTTCCAAGTTGTCATATATATTTAATGAATCAGATAATGGAGGTGAAACTGCCATGTGGAAATGTGTTGAAGAGATGGAAAATGAATGGGTTCAGAAAGGAGTTGCTGAGGGGCAGCGTATAGGTGAACGCAATGGCGAACTTAAAGGCATGCAGAAAGAACGCCAGACTGCAATTATTACAATGATTGAACTAGGACTTACCAAAGAACAGATTCTTACTAAATACTCAGAAGAAGATTATTTAAAAGCTGAAAAGGCTCTTAATAATAAGTAGTAAACAAGCGGAGTTACAGCAAAGATGTTTCCTATCAAAATTGCCTATAACCCCGCTATATTTATATGCTCCGCTTCAATTAATTACTCGTCTTAACATTCATAACCGAACTTCTGACAACCTTACCGCTTGCATCCTTAACATCGATATAAAACTCTCTGTCCCCAGCACTTCCGGCTGTCCATGTTATCTTGTTATTAGCGTTGAAGTTCTGAACAAGTCCCCATGTCTTGGTTGTCTTGTTGTATACAACCATCTTGTATGTATAACCTGCCTTTCCGCCAGTTCCTACTGCTGTGAATGTTATCTTATCTCCCGGCTTTGATGTGTTTGCACTTACCGCTGCCTTTACTGATAACGTTCCTTTAATTGTCACATTGACAACCTTACTTCTTGTAACATTACCTTCAGAATCTTTAACATCTACATAGAACTGTCTTGTTCCATCACTTCCTGCTGTCCATGTATATGTGTTCTTACTTCCGAAATCCTGTAACTTAAACCACTGGTTAGTTGCTGGGTTATAGATTAAGAACTTATATGTACAGCCACTCTTATTAGTTGAAGCTGTAAGCGTAAGCTTGTCTCCTGTTGAAACTGTTGATGAACTTGGTGTAAGTTCTGCTGTCGGCTTATCAATCTTAATATTGACCGCCTTACTTCTTACCACCTTGCCTGTACTGTCTTTAACATCCACATAGAAATCTCTGTCTCCAGATGTTCCTTTTGACCATACAAGTGTATTATTCTCTGAATAATCCTGAATCCTTGCCCATGTATCTGTTGTCTTATTATATACAAGGAACTTGTATGTATGTGTTCCCATTCCACCTTGTGCATCAGCTGTGAATGTAATTGTGCTTCCGCCATCAGATGCTGTCATAGAAGCTTTAAGTTCATCTCCAAATGTTGTACCATCTGTATTAATTCCATAAAAAGTAATCTTTTTATTACTGCATACATACCATAACACCATTCCATTATAAACAATTGGTTCACAATCTGAAAGTTGTCCGCTCATTGTACTAATGTCACTTATAAGATTACCATTTCCATCAATATAAGCATAATATACTGTATTATCATTTTTAATTGTCCACATAACCATGAACTTATTATTGTTTATCTTCACAAGATATGGAGATGTAACATTATATTTCCCGCTTATATCTGTAATCTGATTAGACTTTACTGTTCCATCTTCCTTAGATTGTGTAAGAATATATATATTTCTTAAGCCTTCCTGCTTTTCCTGATCAATAGAACTTGCTGCAACAATATACGAAGTATTGCTTATTTCAAAGCCTCCTATTGTCGCATTCGTTGTATTATCTCCTATCTGTCCTGATATTGTAAGTAAATCCGTAACATCACAACTATTATTTACAACTGCATGCTGATTGCTATCCCACCAATATCTTATATTAGAGCAGAACTGTCCTTCAGTAAAATCTGTATTATATTTAATTAATGCCAGACTTCTAGGATATGCATCTCCATGGTCTACAGCTATAATATGATTACCATCCGTCTTGATGAACTGATTAAATGAATGACTTACATATCCATATGAACTATTACTTACATTAGTAAATGAATCTGTAATCTTCATAGTACTTTCATCAAGCTGAATTGTAACATTTGCCTGATGATGATATCCATCTTTTGTTTTATACATTTCATGTGCTGTTCTTATAAAAAGATATCCTGATGCTTCTGTCATTCTGAGGCTTCCTACATCAAATGGACTATATGTGTTACAATCATACAGCCCTGTTGATGTAATTCTGTTCCAGTTCTTATCGTATTTAGTTATTCTGAAACATTCAACATTCGCCGACTCATCCGGATTATTCTGTCCTGATACAATATAATAAGCATCTTTTCCAGCATAGAATCCTCCGAATAAGCTGAGTTCCTTATCAATTGTCCTGCTTTCTAACAGATTAAAATCAGAATCATAATATTCAACATAATAGCCTTTGCTTCCTGAATATACTCTCATCAGCCGTCCATCATCACAGCCTACAAGATATGACCTGATAACAGATGCCCATCTGCTGTAATCATGCGAATATGATGTAGATATAAAATCCGAACTGGTTACAATCTCAGCATCCGCCATCACCACTGACGATGACACAATAACAGTTACAACGCTTAATACTGCAGCAATTCTACTCAGTATCTTTTTCATACTTTTTGCCTTCATGTATTAATTCTCCTTATCTGTTGTCCATTAATATTTATGCATTTATCTTTATCATCCTTTTTAATTTACGGATAACTTTATGTATAAATATTGTTATCTTGGATTCTTTTACATATCCTGCTAACTTTGTTATATCATAAGTATCTATGTTATTAAAGAACATTTCTCTTTTTTTATGCATTGATACAGAACGTCTTGAATCAGCTGAGGGTGGAAGCGCTTTATCAGTCTCAACATGCTTTATCTGCGATTCACCTGCTATTTTCTGTATCAATTCCCTGCCTTTATCAGAATGTATAAGAACAACTGATATTCCTCTGTCATCATCAAGCTCTGGCAGTACATTTTCAACTCCCCAGAAATCCCCGATTGTAATATCACTGTTTCTGTTTATATCCTTAAATCTACAGTCATGACATGATGGACGCAGGCATATGTTCTTAAGAAACATCTGCATAAATATATCTTCATTAAGGTCTTTGCAATACTCTTTTCCATTATCGAATTCCAATTTTACACTAAACAGACGCCAGCCCTTGCTCTTATCTCTGAAGCTTATCTTTCTTACTGCTGCCCCAGCCTGTTTCTCCTGATAATCAAGATATTTCTTCCATAACTTCGGGCTTGGAACTCCATGACACAGTATGTCTATTGTAATAAGATTATCATATTCTCTGCCTAGAATATTTTTTAATGCCTCTATTTGACATGCTGTTCCCGAATAAAGCACAAGCCTGCCTTTTTTTAATTCATTCTGTGCTTCTGTGTATGTATTCTCTGTATTACTCTGCAGATATTTGCTGCCTCTGAGTTTTTCAAGTCCTTCAGTGCTCTCCACTCCAATATGATGAACCATCATATTCTCGTCAAATGAAGCCCCAAATACAATTCCGCCCTGCTCTATAACTAACTGGGCTATAAGGCTGAATACACCGCCCGATGAACTGTTCTTTCTGATATCATCATCCTTAGCAAGTATTCCAAGCGTCTCTGTCTTTCCTGTCTTAGTCGTCTTATTAAGAATCGGACAGACTTTTTCACACATTCCGCATCTTACACATTCCTGAATCTTGATTTCAGGATACCAGAAGCCTTCATTATCTGCTTTCATCTTAATACAATTAACAGGACACTGCACCTCACATGCTCTGCATCCACAACAGTCCTTTTTATCAATTATATTAATCATATCTTTCCCCGTTCTTTCTTCTTACATTAATTTCTTTAAAAATGTAACCTTACCCTTAAGCATTTTATCTGCAAGTGCTGCAGTCTGCTTAAATTCATACGTTCTGTAATATACAGCCAGATATATCACATTAGGAACTATAAGACATATAACACCCTTTATAATAATCTGCATTACTGCTCCTGCATTAACCAGACTGCATAAACCATATGTTACAACTGCAGCTACTGCAGTAACGGCAACATATAATAACAATTTCTTTACATACTGCATCATCTGGTCTTTCGTAAATATTACTGTAAAGAGGTTATGTAACAGCCACGGCATGCCTATAAAAAGCGTAGATATTACTGTCGATATAATTACTCCGTATATACCCCAGAACTGTACCATCAAAAGATTCATTATAAGATTTGCCAGTGCCGTTACAAGCGGTCTGAATCTGTCTTCGTGCCACATTCCTGCAGCATCCTTATATGTTGTAAATAACTGGTTGACCTCATACACAAAATAATATATGCATAAAAACACTACTGCCAGAAAGTTTAACTTCAACTCACTTCCAACCCATATCTCCATAAACGGCTGATACAGACACAGCAGACATATAGCACAGAATCCTGCTATCCATGTTATTATAAGTGTGAATTTTCTAAGGTCTGCAAAATTCTTTTCTTTAGTTTCAACGATTATGCTGTTTCCTATTCCCGCAGTACATGCTGCAAATATAATTGTCACAATGCTTATTATTGAATTCATTATAAAGAAATAATTCTGATATATTGCAAGCATTGTCAATCCAAGAAATGCTGATATTACTATGGTATCAGCTGAATTAACTATTACCACACCTAACTTGGAGGTGAATAAATCCCTTATTCTTCTGTTAATACCTGATATAACTTCTTTTGAAAGATTTCCATCAGGTCTGTAATCAGGATACATGTGGGTTGTTACAACTGCTGTAAGTATATTTGTCAGTGCCTGCGCTGCCAGCGAAACAATTATATAAGCATAATAATTCTTTAAAAAGCATAACGTAAAGAACTGCACTATATACTGTAATGTATTGGTAACAAGAGTAACCTTGCTTGCCACATCTGTTCTCTGATGTGCATCAAGCAGGCAGTTCTTATACGCAAACAGCCAGTACGAAAGCACTGTAACCGACAGATTTAATATGTACAAAACATATATATTAATATCCGCTGGAACATCGCTTTTTATTAATTTCGGAATAAAAGGCACAAGGCATAATCCTAAAAATGCTATTATTATTCCAATTACTCTGTAATATGTGCGGTACAGCTTCATTAATGCACATATCATTTTCTTATCATCTACTGCTATCGGCTTGTACATGCTGTACACCATAGCACTTCCAACACCTAATTCAGCCAGATTAAGAACCTGTAGAATAGATGTGAATAAGCTGTTAAGTCCCAGATACTGGATACCCATGTAATATATCATAAGTGTACGCATGATAAACGGCATAACTATCTGATATATCTTAAGCATGCAGCCAAACACTATGTTACGGCCCGCATTTTTCGTTCTGTCTATTTTCATTTTTAATTATTTCCACCCTTATGATTTAAAAGACTGTCTTTTATGAATGTTATTGATTTCTTTCTCTGCTCATTAATCATATTATCAAATGTGCTAAAATCGATATCATTAACATTACCGTCAAATACCTGCTCCTGTGCATCTATTAATCTGTCAGACAATCCATATGTATTAAGTAAATCAGCTACTCTGGAATTCATTGATTTAATTCCATCTGCACTCTGTCTTGTCAGTGTATAAAAAGATCTATGGAATATTAACGAAAATACTGTTGCATGGAAAGAGTCTGTAATTACAACTGATGCGCCTGCAATATAATCTATAAAATCTTTTGGCGAATAATCCATTACCGCTTCATCCGCAAACTCTTTATCCTCATCCCTAAAATAATTGATTGCATGTGCAAAATTAATTATTTCCATAGATGTTTTTCTGCTTAATTCTTCTGCAAACTCTCTGTTTGCTTTATCTTGTCCAAGAAAATATGTAAATATATATGATTTTTTATCACTCTTATTATCTTCTTTATGTACTAATGCTTTCCAATCCTCATCTGTAAGCATAAGTGTCGGGTCTAATACAACCTGCGAATCAATTCCTGTATATTTTTTTATTATGTCTGCTGCCGACTTTTCTCTTACTGATACCGAATCAAAATTCTTAAGCCCACCAAGCATTTCAACAAACCAGTCCTTAAAACCACTGTTCTTTCCAATACTTGCCGCATATGAAATCTTAGGATAGTCATCCGGTACAAACTGAAGCATATTTATCATCATGTTATTCTTATCAATATAATCATCATTCCATACCTGATCACTTCCAACTATATACCCCGAATAATCTTTCAGGCTGTCATTTATGTTATCCGGTGTATATATCTGGCTGCTGTGAGGTATCTCCTCCATAAAATCTCTCATATGCTTCTGACGCTTTTCTATATCTGCCAATATCACATTTTTACGCCACTCCATCTCGCGGTTATGCTTTGTAGCCTTTATCTCCGCAACAGGATTCTTTATCATACGGATTGCTTTACTTGTTAATTTTCTGCTAATACTGACAGGTTCTTTCTTATAATGCCACACTGACAGCTGTTCTGACTCAATTCCGTTATCTTCAAGTGTCTTTTGTAATGCGTAGGCCTGAAGAAGCCCTCCAATATTATAATTGTTATAATATAAAGTTATAATTCCTATCATATATGCCCCTCATTTATACACTTAATAAGTTACTAATATTCTGAAATAATACAGGAGATACTCTGTATATCGCTAAATATATTCTATATTTCTTTCTCAGCAGATGTTTCTGCCTATTAAGATACTGTACGGTTTCTTTTCGTATATCACAGATTTTCTTCTCTTTTGCATAGGCAATTAACGTCTTCATATATAAATCCTCTAATACTGCATCATATTGAATTTCTTTGTTAATGCCCATATCTGATATAATATTTTCTATCTCTTCCGCTGCGAGATTCCACGAATCCATAACCTCTGCTGTCACTTTATGACTAAGACTTGTCTCATTATTAATATTATAGTGATATAATCTATCGTGACAGTATATCCCCTTATCAATATGCTCCATATATCTGCAGCAAAACAGCATGTCCTCCCACATAATGTATGAATTATTAAATCTTATATCAAACTTTTCAATTATTGATTTCTTAAATAACTTATTCCACAGATATCCATAACACGCCTCTTCTGGCGGATAGCCTGGCATAAACATCCTTTTTAATACATCAAGCCTATCACAGCTGACTTCGCCCTTAGAATCACTGCCTATTTCTGAGTCATCCGATATGCTGTATCCGCATATTGATACATCTGCGTCAGCAATTCCATTTACTAATTTTTCAACAAACACCGATTCTATCCAGTCATCCGAATCCACAAAACATATGTATTCGCCATCGGCATACTGCAATCCTGCATTTCTTGCACTTCCTGCCCCGAGGTTCTGCTGATGAATAACATTCACCTGTTCATAATCTGCTGCATATTCATCGCATAAAGCAGCAGAACCGTCTTGTGAACCGTCATCTATAAGTATTATCTGAATATTATGATATGTCTGTCCTAATATACTTTTTACGCATCTGTCAAGCCAGTATTTACTGTTATATACAGGAACAATAATTGACACCAAATTATTTACCATATATCAATCCTAATCCTTTATCTTCTCATACTCTAAAAAAAGTCCCCCATATTTTACATATAAATGGCAAAAAAACGCATCAAATATAATCATTCCTATAAGATAATATATTATCGCTCTTGCAAATACCATTTCAAAGAATTTATTAGAGAAGAAACTAAATACTATCGAAAATGAAATATATGCATACAAAAGGAGTCTATAATCTACATTTCCGCCACATCTTGTAAACTTAATCTTATCGTATATTTTTTGACAAAACATTCCCAATAGTCCCATTGATATAAATACGCCTATTATTCCAAAATCATTATATAATGGCATAAGCTGAGTATATACATTTCCAAGAATTTTTCCATCTATCCATCTATATTTATATACCTTAGGTACCGCAAAATATTCAGAACCAACCATTTCATTAATCCATTTATAAGTATCATAAAATGTAGTTCCTCCAATAACATCTGTCTTCACTCTGCCATCTTTAATAAAAAGTTCTAAATTCTTTAAAGGTGCTCCAATGTAGTTAGCAATCAAATCAAAAACTGTTATATCAGATAACTTTCTACCCTGTATTGAAAAAAGTATATTAAAAATAATTACTGCCAATATAACTATCAATATTCCTTTACACAAATTACTTATATTAATATTTTCCTTCCAGCCATTATATCTTTGATAAAGTATTATATAAACAACAATAAACGCAACTATATACATAAAAAATGTTGTACGTGTTCCGCTGAGCAAAGCCCCCATCATACCAACTGCTATATTTATATATACCAATTTGTTATTCTTATGTTTTGTTATTATATTATTAACAGCTAAATATATCATATAATATATTCCTGGCATATTAAGAATTATTCCTGCATTAACAACACCCGAGCTATATATACTTTCTCCATTTTTTCCAGCATTATAATATTCTCCTATTATTTCTGATATATTAAGCAAAGAAAAATCCCCTATTGTTTTAGCAATAGTAATCAAAAACATACCATATAAAGTAACTTGAAAGACAAGATATATAAACAATTTAAAATCACTTATAATTATTGGTTCAAAATGATATGCTATTGGTTCATTAGCATTTCTATCAAGCGCATATGTAATAAAACTGAATATAGAAAACCCTAACAAACCCGTAACAACAATCAACAAAAGTCTATAATCCGAGAATTTCCAAGTATTAGCATATACACAACAACATAATATTGAAACCGCAAATGCTGAAGTTATCAAAAAAGATGGCGCAGTTATATCTTTATCAAATAGAAACACATTAATAATTAATAACACTATCACACAAGCCATTAAAATGTATATCATTGTTCATATATCCTTTTCAATCTTAATCTTCCTCATTATTGTTCATCTTATGTAACATAAGATATAACCGTAAATATGGAAAAGGTACTTTAATTATATATTTTAAAAATCCTAATTTCCATTGTGATTCCGATAAGTCAGATAGACACATTTTAGGATTCACAATATACTTTCTTAATTTCTGTGGTTTAGCAAGATAATTTCCACAACCATTATTGAAGAAGATAAAATCGCCAAACCTTCTCACATCTTCCATATTAGGATTTGTTCCAGTTTCATATGTATATTTAAACAGTATCTCTTTGTCACTGTTAATATACGCCGAAACCTTGCTATCCTTAAACGCTCTTACAAAGTCAACCGCACCGGTCTGAATATTAAGTACTTTCTTGGCTTCATGTGACAACTCTTTATCTTTAACATATTCATATTCATATCTTACAGAAATAGTTTTACCATCTTTTTGAGTTTCGTAACATTTTACTGATCCTGCTTGCTCTAAAAAGAGAGTTTCAAACAACGGTCTGAAAGCAATAACTATATCGGTATCAGTATCATTATTAAGGCAATCAAACAAATATCCTTTTGCCTTATATCCATTTGCGCCCAAATTTTGTTTTGATTTCTTAGATAATCCTAAATAATAACCAGTTATATCATTAGATATTCCTTGATTATTAAGTGTTTGGATAAGATTTTTCTGCATAGAACCACCCCACCCTATATCAACAATTGCAATCTTTTTACTAAAATCAAACTGTTTAAGATATTTAATAAGCTCTTTCAACTCTTTATTAGAATTATCCACTACATCCTGTTTAATTTCTTCATAAAACTTTATAAAATCATTATTATATATTAATTCATCTCTTTTTATATGTTCATCTAAAGTAAATCCATATTTTTCAATTTTATCTTTATAATCTAAAATCTCTAATCCCAAACTATCTAAAAGTTGCTCCATATTAGTTGTTGATAATAATGGAGATTCCTTTATTACACTCTCTAAACTACTATCCTTACAATATGATGGTACTCTTAAGCTTCTTCTGGATGCCTCAAAATATTTATCTGGTATATCATTATTATATTCTAATTCGCGATATACTTTTTCCATTATATATCCATCTCTTGCCATAAAATAGACTTCTTGTATTCCCTCTCTTTTCATGTCTTCATACATCCATTTTATAAAGCCATATAATACAGGGCCAAATCTTTCATATCCAAAATTATAAAAATAATCTTTATAGGCATCATGATTGTTATTTAAAAAAGCATTCAAAAACTGCCCTTTGTCTCTATCAATTATATATTTCCTTGGCAAACGATATGTATTTGTTTTAATTTTATAGGATTTTAATCCTAATTTTTTAGGTGATATATAATCAGCCATAAAATTATTTCCTACATGGCACATATTTTTACATCCATATTTTGATAATACATATTTGAACAATTCTCCATCAGCTTTGCTTTTACCAATCTCATTAGATATTATAAGTTCTTCATATCCTATAATATTGTTTTTCTCAAGAATTGATTCAATAACTTCTTTGCAAAGATACATATCTGATATTAAGAACACGCGTTTATTTTTCACAATCTTATTATATATATCAATCATATCTTTGTTGGCAATACACAAATTTCTTTCATATTCAATTTCAGCCTTCATAAGGATATGCTTAGTATTATCATCGTAAGATTTCATCACTGTATATATATCTTTAAGAGTCACCTCAGCCGATACTCTTCTAGCTTCGATTTCTGCTCTGATTCTATTCTTACAAAAGTCATTATATCCAAGACATTTCTCCATAAGCTCAAAAACATCTATTGGCTTAGGAACATTTCTCTTGATAAGTGTATCAAAAATATCAAATGCTACTTCGTCATATCTTTCAAGTCTATTTTCTAATTTTTTATAAGAAATTGTCTGAACATCATCTAATATGTCTTTTACTAAAGATTTTATCATTATTGTCGCTCCATATTATTATTGTATTAATTAATAACCTTTGCTTTATTCACTGATTTTGATTTTATTTTATAAAACAGGGATGTCATATTTACCTTGGCAAAACCAATAATCTTACCCATACATATACACAAAGTAACATTCTTAATTTTCATAGGAATCACAGCAATTGATAAAATTTTAGATTTTATCTTTCCTACTCTAATAGCTTTATAGCTAAGCTTATCATTTAATATATTTGAAATCATTTTCTTTTTATCTTCTTTGCTATTATTGCTTATCGCAATTTCTTGCACACACTGAACTAATCGAGAAGCATAATATCCATATATTATTTTTAGAATATCACTATTATTAACTTTCCAATGATGATAAACCTTCAAAACATGTTCAAATTGTTCTTTTCTCTTTTGATATAACATGTTATCAAAAACAGTCGTTGTTTCTGACCCCATTCTTGATCTAAAGAAATGATATCCCGAACTGCTACATATAGCCACTTTTTCAATATCCATAATTACTTCCATATTAAAATGCAAATCATCCCACTTTAGTTCTGGAAAACGAATATTATTTTTCATTATATAATCCGCTTTATATAACTTGTTCCATGGCACAGCAATCATCATATTATCAAAATAATTATGTAAATTATTTCTAACCATATTCTGTGTTTTGTAATCAAATTCAGGTGTTGAAACACTGTAACTATTACTTGTTCCATTCTCAAAATACTCCATTGTATACCCGGATATTACCATTTGAGCATCTGTTTTGACTGCAACGTTATACAGTTTCTCCAAATAATCTGATTCTAACCAGTCATCCGAATCAGGAAAATAAAACCATTCACCTGTAGCTATTTCTATTCCTTTATTTCTAGCGCTTGGTGCCCCACCATTTTCCTTATGTATAACTTTTACCCTTGAATCTTTACTTAAATATCCATCTGCTATTTTACCACACGAATCAGGAGATCCATCATCGACAATAATCAGTTCAAAATCTTCAAATGTTTGTTCAAGTATGCTATCGATACATTTGCCTAAATATTCTTCAACTTTATAGACAGGCGTAATAACACTTATCTTTGGCATAATAATTCCCCTCTCATTTTTTATTAATCTAAAAGTATATTATATACACAATTCTAATTATTATCAACAATTATATCGCTAATATAATCGAAAAAGCACACAGGTTTAACCCTGTGTGCTCCATATAACAGTTAATTACTTTGTTGTTTTAACATTCATCATTGCACTTCTTGTTACATTTCCAGCGGCATCCTTTACGTCTATATAAAACTCTCTGTCTCCTGCCGTTCCTGCTGTCCATGTTATTGTATTGTTACTATTGAAGTTCTGTACAAGTCCCCATGTCTTTGTTGTTCTATTATATACAACCATCTTATATGTGTAACCTGACTCTCCTCCAATTCCTTCTGCTGTAAATGTTACCTTATCTCCAACCTTTGTTGTGTTAGCACTTACTGTTGTCTTTACTGAAAGCTTATCTGTTTTTCCTGTTCCAACTGTAACATTAAGTGCTTCACTTCTTGTTACATTTCCATATGCATCTTTTACATCTACATAGAATATTCTTGTTCCATCATTTCCTGCTGTCCAT
>ERZ773133.1039-NODE-1039-length-34980-cov-7.344281_pt1 | contig 34980 bp, 31 predicted proteins | sample MGYA00580861_ERZ773133 | MGnify/ENA primary metagenome ERZ773133 (study PRJEB29015, sample SAMEA2737844) | human gut metagenome | biome: human gut; feature: human-associated habitat; material: faeces | place: China | collected 2012 ...
GGTTGCATCCTCTGCAGAACCATTTACCGCTGCTTTTTCGGCTTTGTTTTCAGCCTTCTTTGGGTCCAGGGTCTTCATTGTCGGGAATAATAATACATCTCTGATCGCCGGGCTGTCTGTGAGCAGCATAACCAGACGGTCGATACCATATCCAATACCACCTGTCGGAGGCATACCGATCTCCAGTGCATTTAAGAAGTCTTCATCTGTATGCTGAGCCTCATCATCTCCGGCTTCAGCGTTGGCATCCTGCTGAGCAAAACGTTCTCTCTGATCGATCGGGTCATTTAACTCGGAATATGCATTACACATCTCCCAGGTATTAATAAACAGCTCAAAACGTTCTACCTTGCTTGGATCAGATGGTTTCTTCTTGGTTAATGGAGAGATTGCCAGCGGATGATCCATAATAAAGGTTGGCTGGATCAGTTCTTTCTCACAGTACTCCTCGAAGAACAGGTTGATGATATCGCCCTTGGTATGACGGGCTTCATACTCAATATGACGCTCATCTGCAAGTTTTTTCGCTTCCTCATCTGTCGCAACCGCATCAAAATCAACACCTGCATATTTCTTGATCGCATCGTTCATGGTAAGACGTGCAAATGGCTTACCAAAATCAATCTCAATTCCATTGTAAGTGATCTTTGTGCTGCCGCAGACCTTCTCCGCCAGATATCGGAACATACTCTCTGTCAGCTCCATCATACCTTCATAATCGGTATATGCCTGATATAACTCCATTAAGGTAAATTCAGGGTTGTGACGGGTATCAACACCCTCGTTGCGATATACACGGCCGATCTCGAACACTCTCTCAAGTCCGCCTACGATCAGTCTCTTCAGGTAAAGTTCCAGGGAAATACGAAGCTTTACATCCTCATTCAGTGCGTTATAATGAGTCTCAAATGGACGGGCAGCAGCACCACCGGCGTTGGATACCAGTGTTGGTGTCTCTACCTCCATGAAATCTCTTCCAGCAAGGAAGGAACGGATCTCTTTGATGATCTTGGAACGTTTGATGAAAGTCTCCTTAACATCCTCGTTCATAATCAGATCCACGTATCTCTGACGATAACGCATATCGGTATCGGTAATTCCATGATATTTTTCTGGAAGAATCTGTAAGCTCTTGCTTAACAGCGTCATCTTTTCTGCGTGAATGGATACTTCACCCGTCTTGGTACGGAACGCATATCCCTCTACACCATAAATATCGCCAATATCGGATTTCTTAAAGTCTGCATATGATTCTTCGCCAATAGCATCTTTTGCCACATAAACCTGAATGGTTCCCTGAAGATCACGGATATTACAGAAAGAAGCCTTACCCATCACACGTTTGAACATCATACGTCCAGCGATGGAAACATGGATCGGCTGCGCGTCCATGATCGCTCTTCTTTCATTATAATCAGCGTTTAATGCCTCTCTTGCCTGTGCCTCATCCATACCTTCTGTATTCAGAGGCGCTCTGCCTGCCAGAATTTCTGCCTCATGAGCCTCATAAAGGGACTTTACCTCTGCAGAATGATGGGTCTGGTCATACTTGGTAATCTGGAATGGATCCTTGCCTGCGTTCTGTAATTCGGACAGTTTCTCGCGGCGTACCTTTAACAGCTGGTGGATATCCTGTTCCTGCTTGTTCTGCTGCTGTGCCATCTTTTTTTACTCCTTCGTTCTTATATTCTGATACCGGATTGCTCCGCACTACGTGCGTCAGACTTCTGACCTTTTGACCCTGGTATCAATTATGATACTCTCTGAATCTCCAGAACCTTGTACTGAATCACGCCAACCTGTGTCTCAACGTCAACCACATCGCCAACTTTTTTACCTAACAGTGCATGACCGACCGGGGACTCATTGGAAATCTTGTTCTGAAGGCTGTTTGCCTCAGTAGATCCCACGATACGGAATTCCATCTCCTCGTCCTCATCCATCTCCAGAACTTTTACCTGGCAGCCAACGCTGATCTTCTCCAGATCGATCTCATCTTCTACAACTACCTCAGCGTTCTTTAACAGTTTCTCCAACTCTTCGATACGAAGTTCGATGTCTCTCTGCTCATCTTTTGCTGCATCGTACTCTGCGTTCTCGGATAAGTCACCCTGCTCTCTTGCCTCTTTGATCTTCTGGGCAACTTCTTTTCTGCGGAATACCTTCAGATTCTGAAGTTCATCCTCATACTGTTTTAATCCTGCATAGGTTAAAATGTTCTTCTTTTCTGCCATAATAACTGTCTACCTCTCTTTTGGTTCTTATATTGATTGAATGTCACAAATCTTAAGTCTCAGTGCATATTTCAAATGCCCATACATTCAAAATATTATATCTTATGCGTGTCTGCTTGTCAAGGATTCAAAGCATCGGGGATCTGTGACTTTTCAACATGTTAAACGGATGCCTTACACTTCAAAATGTCATGATAAAATTTATCCATCTCTTTCTTGGTCTTAAAGAGTGCCACATACATCTGATCTCCCATGGCCTCCGCCAATGCTTTCGGCAGCCGCTGATCCATCTTCAGGTTGAAGCGGTATTTCTCCCTGATCTGGGCGTCATCGTATACAAAATGTTTTCCATCCCTCCGGCCGGCAAATGCACAGTAAGCATGGCCTTTTGACCGCACCTCTGTTTTGTCAAAAGCGATCATATCTGCCCAGATCTTATACACATCCAGACTGTGGGCAAAATTCATCATATCCGGGGTAAATCCGCCGCACGGACGCATATTAACCTCCAACGCCACAATACTTCCCTTTTTGCCAAGACCCTCCTGATCCTTCGTCAGACGGAAAAACTCAAAATGAACAAACCGGCTCTTGACTCCAAAGCTCTTCACCGTTGCCCGGCCAGCTTTTCTGGTATCTTCCGGCAGATCCTTCAGAATATAAAAAATCGCATTATCCTCATTGTTGACGATATCCATAATTGAAATCGGCGTAATATTGCCTGTCTCAAAAAGCGGCTCTCCATGAGAATCAATGATAGCATCATAGGAGTTGATCTCTGCATAAATAAATTCTTCCATAATATAAGAAACATCCGTCTCTTTTTCTGAAAGAAAGTTTTTCAATTCCTGCTCGTCGGATAACCGATAGGTATGGGAAGCCCCCACACCATTATCTGGTTTTACGATCACCGGCCAGCCAACCGTCTTGATAAACTCCATGCATCCGTCAAAATCATCCACCATATGGTAACGGGCCGTCGGAATTCCGGCCTTCTGATAAAACTCCTTCATACCGGATTTGAATTTGATCCGTGGCATATCACTCTCCTGAAATCCACTGGTAATGTGAAAAGCAGTTCGCAGCTTTGCATCCTGTTCCAGCCAGTACTCGTTGTTGGATTCCAGCCAGTCGATAGGACCATATTTAAAGATCAGAAACGCCACGCCCCGGTAAACTTCATCATAATTTTCCAGGTTACTCACCTTATAATATTCTGTCAGGTTCTCTTTCAGGTCCTGGCTCAGTTCATCATATGGCTGATCGCCGATTCCCAGAACATTCATGCCATTTTTCTTTAATTCCCGGCAGAACTGCCAGTAGTTGGTTGGAAAGTTTGGGGAAAGAAAAACTACATTTTTCATGATCACACCTCATTTAATAAATACGGCAGGAAATATTCTACCTGCTTATACCACCAGTACCAGTCATGGGAACAGTCATAGCCCCAGTAGTCCACCCAGGCATCGATTTTCTTCGCCTTTAAGATCCGATCCAGCTGTCTGGTAGATTCCGGTAGTTCCCATGGACCCTGTCCCACACAGATCACTGCCTTTTTCAGGTTGTAAAGCTGGATAAATGGGTGATCCTCCGGCATATCCCCCAGATAGCGGATCGGGGAGTTCCGGTACACTACCTCGTCCATATAAGAGCCAAATCCATACTCCGTGGAATACAGACCGCTTAAAGCAAGAAGCCGGTCGAACAGATCCGGACGGCGGAAATAAAGATTCGCCCCATGAGTAGCCCCCAGACTGCACCCAAACACCATGATTCCTGGATATCCGCTCCATCCATTGCGATCATTGACCATATTTCTCATAAATGGAACCAGCTCATCCGTAATATAGTCCAACCACTGTTCGTATCTGCGGATCCGCCAGTAAGGATCTCCCTTGGTATCAGACCAGGTCTCCTGATCGACGGTGTCGATGGCAAATACCATGACTTTCCCAGACTCGATCCACGGCGCCCAGGTATCTGTCATGTGGAAATTTTCAAAATCGTAAAACCTTCCATCCTGACAGGGAATAAAAAGCACCGGCCGGCCTTTATGACCATATACTTTACACTCCATGTCACGCCCAAGAGCAGGGCTGTAGCTTTTGTAATCATTCATTTCCATACCATTATCCTCCCTTTTCATGCGATGCAGGTGCACTCAGCAGCTTTCTGGGCCTGATTTCACAAAATCGTAAGCATCGAATGATCTTTTACCGACTAGTTTTCCTGGTATCCATACATCAACGTATTCATAAAAAATGGAAGCTGTTTCTCCCAGCTTGCCTCGCAATGAGTTCCCCCTGGAACGATCCGTCCAGAAGCCATCACACCGCGATCCATCAGTGTGGACAAAATCCGGGAAAATTTCTGAATCACCTGGGGGCGGAAATCTCCTTCCTCAGAACCATAATCCATGTAAATGATCGTATCTGGAAGAAGTTCTGCTTCCTTTGCCAGTTTTCTCAGCTTCACCGGCGCCACCCATACAGATGGTGAAAGCGCCGCAGCCCTGGAAAATACCTGATTATACTGCAACACCGCATACAGGCTCATCAGTCCTCCCATGGAGCTTCCTGCAATGAACGTATGTTCTCTATCTTGAAGAGTCCGGTAATCCCGATCGATCATAGGCTTGAACACCTTGATAAACCAGTTCATGGTCTCATCACCACGGCCCTTGAATTTACCTAATTCCGGTGCCTGGAAATCATAAGGAGAATACTCCGAAAGCCGTCCATTTTCCGGACTCCGGTTGCATTCCACTGCTGCAATGATCAGCTGGGTTCCAGTAAAATCCATGTATTCCTTCATGCCCCAGCTTTTTCCATAAGTGGCATCCCAGTCAAAAAACACATTGTGGCCATCAAACATATAAAGCACCGGATATCTCCGCTCTGGTTCCCGGTCATAAGATTCCGGAAGGTACACATACGCATTTCTTGTAATATCCCCCGTTAATTCCGGGATTGTGATCTGCCATTTTTTTACCATTGTGTCATCCCCTTTTTTCACTTTTGTTACGGACAGAACCAGAATCGCTGTTACTATACACAGGTAGGCACTTCCTGCCTTTTTCTAAATACGGCTCTGAATCAGGTTGTAGAAATCTTCCCATGTCTCCGTCTGGTTCACGTCATTTCTCAGAGAAGAAGAATGAGGCAGACCAACCGTATACCAGGATAAATGTTTCCGCATCTCACAGAGTCCCAGATACTCACCCTTAAACTGGATCTGAAGCTGGGCGTGACGCAGGATCGTTTCCTTTAGCTCTTCTTTGTCCGGCGGTCCCAACAGTTCCCCTGTTTCCAGGTAATGAAGGGTCCTGGAGAAGATCCATGGATTTCCCTTGGCGCCTCTGGCAATCATCAGACCATCACAGCCGGTCTCATAAAGCATCCGTTTCGCATCCTCCGGTGTAAAAATATCACCATTTCCGATCACTGGGATCTTCACTGCCTCTTTTACCTGGCGGATGATATCCCAGTCTGCTTTTCCAGAATAAAACTGGGCTCTGGTCCGTCCGTGGACTGCAACTGCAGACACGCCGCAGCTTTCCGCGATCCTGGCAATCTCCACGGCATTGATATGGTCATCATCAAAGCCCTTGCGGAATTTCACAGTTACTGGCTTTTTCACCTTTTTTACCAGAGCCGTTAAGATCTCCTCCACCAGCTTTGGATTCTTCATCAGAGCCGATCCCTCTCCATTATTTACGATCTTAGGAACCGGACAGCCCATGTTAATATCAATAAAGGCATAAGGCCCATCTTCCACCTGAGCAGCGATATCGCTGACGATCTCCGGATCTGAACCGAATAACTGCAGCGCTACCGGCTCTTCTTCTGGGCGTACCTCCATCAAAGGGCCTGTATTTCTGTTCTTATACAAAATGGCTTTCGCGCTGACCATCTCCGTATACATCAGTCCGCAGCCCTGCTCCTTGCATAATAACCGGAACGGAAGATCTGTCACTCCTGCCATGGGAGCTAAGATCAGATTGTTCTCCAATTCAACATTTCCAATCTTTAGCTTCATTCCTGATCCTCAATACTTTCTCCCAGGAACACCACCCGGTAGAATAACTCCAGGGATTCTAACAATTCCCTTTTTTCTAACTGGTACTGACGGATCTTCAAGCCGCTTCCGATCTCATCAAAAAGGTAATCCCCCTCTTCTGCGGAAACCTGGAATTCCAGATTCCCATCTTTGTCAAATTCCAGAGTCAGGATTCCTCCCACATCCTCCGTAAATAATACACACATAATCTGCAGTTCCTGACGGATATTCTCCGGCAATGCCTTGAACTGTGGATTAAAATAATATTTCTGCTGATAAGAATTGGCTCCGCAGAGCACGATCTTTTCATCCATGCTGTTTCTCCTTTTTATCTATAAGATTCCTTGGATTGCCATGTGCTTTACACTTCACAATCCTCTTGCAGGCACGCCTGCATCGGATTTTCGACCTTTGCCCCTGATATCATGATGTTGGGGGCAAAAGCTTTTGCCCCCTCTGATACCGAATTGCTCTGCACTGCGTGCTCCCGCAATTCTCAAAAACATTCGTAATTCGCTCATTTTTCTTTGAAAAATGGCTACTTACTCATGTTTTTGGCGGGTCCCAAGGTCAAAAATTCTCCTGCAAGCAAGCTTGCGTCGAACTTCTGACCTTTTGACCCTGGTATCATATCATACCAAAATAAGGAGATCCTGCTATGCAGAACCTCCCCATATCCATAATGAATGACACATTTATCTTGTTAACATCTTGCTGATCCGGTACTGGTCTTCCGGAATGTCCTTGGTCATCGCCAGTGCTTCCTGGATATCAAAATCCACAAACTCACCATGCTTATATGCCACCAGCCGGTTGCTCTTGCCATCTGCCAGAAGTTCCACTGCCTTTGCGCCCATGATGGATGCGTACACGCGGTCTTTACAGGTTGGCGTACCACCACGCTGCATGTGACCCAGGATAGTCGCCCTAGTCTCAATGCCGGTCGCAGCCTCGATTCTTCTTGCCATGGAAGTAGAATGGCCGATACCCTCTGCATTGATGATGATATGATGTTTCTTACCGATCTTACGGTTCTCAATGATGCGGTTGATCAACATCTGCTCATCACCGTCATAACGCTCCGGAAGAAGAATGTCTTCTGCGCCGTTGGCAATGCCACACCATAAAGCAATGTATCCGGCCCGGCGGCCCATAACCTCGATGATACTGCACCGCTCATGAGAAGTAGAAGTATCACGCACTTTATCAATCGCTTCCATCGCGGTGTTCACGGCTGTATCAAAACCAATGGTATAATCTGTACATGCAATATCTAAATCAATGGTTCCCGGAAGTCCGATGGTATTCACACCCAGTGTCGATAATTTACCGGCTCCACGGAATGATCCGTCACCGCCGATCACAACCATGCCGTCAATGCCATGCTTTTTGCAGATCTCAGCGCCTCGCTGCTGTCCTTCAGGGGTCATGAACTCCATACATCTTGCAGTGTAAAGAATGGTACCGCCTCGGTTAATGATCTCAGAAACGCTGGTGGACTCCATATCTACGATCTCCTCCTGAAGAAGACCTGCGTAGCCTCTCATAATACCTTTAACCTTAATTCCTTTATTGATTGCGGTGCGAACGACTGCACGGATCGCCGCGTTCATGCCTGGCGCATCACCGCCGCTGGTCAGCACACCGATTGTCTTTACTTTACTTGCCATGTTATTCCGCCTCCTGAACTGTAATAAAATCCATTACCTATTCTAATTCATTTTCCGAATACTTTCAATACTTTTTTGTACGACTCTGACATTTTTTTCACCAAGTATCTGATACAGATTCCTTAACAGTTCTGCATCACAGCTCACCCTCCAGTTGGCCGGAAGTACCTTCTTGGCACGTTCTTTTGCCAGATAGATCACCACTTGATCCTGCCCTTCCCAGGAACGAAGGGCATTCATTACCAGTTCCTGTTTCTGGTCATACACCTCCTTATCCGCAAACTGCAGCCATAACTGTCTGGGAAGCGCTTGAAACGGGATCAGTTTCTCGCACACCAGTTTGCCTACCGGATCATCTCCTACGGAAACACGTCCCTGAACAAAAATTTTCTGTTCTTCCTCCAGAAATTCCCGGTTTTTTTCAAAATCCTTCGGGAACACGATCACTTCCACAGAACCAGTCAGATCTTCCAGAGTAATAAAAGCCATCATCTGCCCGGTCCTGGTTGTTTTAATCAGCTTTCCTGTGATCATTCCTCCTATGGTCACTCTGGAATTATCTTCCACCCTGGCTTTTTCAGTCTCTTCATCCACCATGAAATCGATAGCCGCTGCAGTGATATTCTGTTTCCACACCTGCTCATACTCCTGCATCGGATGACCGCTGACATAGATACCAAGGGTTTCTTTTTCAAAGGCAAGAAGCTCTTCCTTCTTAAATTCTTCCACATTTGGAAATGTGATCTGGAAATTTTTCTTATCGTCTTCTGCTGCAAAGTCGAAAAGAGACATCTGACCTTCCATAACACTCTTTTTTTCTTTATTTTTCTGATCCAGCATCTCAGGAGCTACCATGCACTTCTGCCTGCGGTTGCCCGGGAGCGAATCCAGGGCTCCTGCTTTGATGAAGTTCTCCAGCGTCCGTTTGTTGACCTCCTTATTACTCATCCGCTCCACAAAATCATCCATTGAACGGAAGAGTCCTCCATTTTCCCGTTCCTTGATGATCTGCTCTACCACCGACCGGCCGACGCTCTTGATGGCAGAAAGACCATAACGGATGGATTCGCCGGAAACGGTAAATCCACTATAGCCCTCATTGATATCCGGCGGCAGAATCCCGATTCCCATCTGACGGCAGGTTAAAATATACTCAGAAACTTTCGCTGTATTATCCTGGACAGAGGTCATCAACGCCGCCATAAATTCCTTCGGATAGTAATATTTCAAAAAAGCCGTCTGATAAGAGACCACCGCATAACAGGCCGCATGAGATTTGTTGAAGGCATACTTGGCGAAATCGATCATCTCATCATAGATCTGATTCGCTGTTTTTTCATCAATCCCATTGCGGATACAGCCTTTCACGCCCTCCTCATCATTGCCGTAAACAAAGTTCTGGCGTTCCTTCTCCATCACCGCCGTCTTCTTCTTGGACATGGCACGGCGTACCAGATCGCTCCGGCCCATGGTGTAACCAGCCAGATCTCTTACGATCTGCATAACCTGCTCCTGATAAACGATACAGCCATAGGTCGGTCCCAGGATCGGCTCTAGCTGCGGACAGTCATAGGTAATGGCAGCCCGGTCATTTTTGCCCTTTAAATACTTCGGAATAAAATCCATCGGACCCGGACGGTAAAGGGAGATTCCGGCAATGATATCCTCGAGATTCTCCGGCTTTAACTCCTTCATGAAGCTCTTCATACCGCCACTCTCTAACTGGAACACACCCTCATCCTTACCGGTTCCAATCGCTTCCAGTACCTGTTTGTCATTATAATCAATCTTCTCCATCTCCAGATGAACGCCGTAATTGTGTTCTACCTGTTTCACTGCATTCTGGATCACCGTTAAAGTACGCAGTCCCAGAAAATCCATCTTCAGAAGTCCCAGTTCTTCCAAGGTTGTCATGGTAAATTGGGTGGTGATGGTCCCGTCTGCCGCGCGGGACAGCGGAACATAGTTATCTACAGAAGTACGGCTGATGACAACACCTGCCGCATGCATGGAGGTATGCCTTGGCAGCCCTTCCAAACGCCTGGACATATCGATCAGATATTTCACCTGTGGATCTTCATCATAAGCTTTTTTCAAGTCCGGACTGGCTTTTAATGCTTTTTCCAGGGTCATTCCCAGATCATTGGGAATCATCTTGGCAATCGCATCACAACGGGCATAAGGAATATCCAATACACGGCCTACATCCCGGACAACACCTTTCGCTGCCAATGTACCAAAGGTAACGATCTGAACCACCTGGTCTTTCCCATATTTGCGGACCACATAGTCGATCACTTCCTGACGCCGTTCGAAACAGAAATCGATATCAATATCTGGCATAGACACTCGTTCCGGATTCAGGAAACGTTCAAACAGCAGATGATAGCGGATTGGATCAATATTCGTGATCTCCAGACAATAGGAAACGATACTTCCAGCCGCAGAACCTCGTCCAGGACCTACCATGATATCATTGGTCCTCGCAAAGTGGATAAAATCCCACACGATTAGGAAATAATCCACATAACCCATGGTATGAATGACATTTAATTCATAGTCCAGACGCTTCCGCAAGGTACCGTCATCGTCCGGATAACGCTTCTGCAGACCTTCATCGCACAGTTTATTCAGATAAGACCAGGAATCGTAACCATCCGGCACATCAAATTTCGGCAGCTTGGTCACGCCGAACTCGATCTCCACATTACAGCGTTCTGCGATCTTATGGGTATTATCCAGTGCCTCCTGAGCATATGGAAAAAGAGCCCGCATCTCATCCTCTGATTTGCAGTAGAACTGGCCTCCCTCATAGCGCATCCGGTTCTCATCCGTGACCTTCTTGCCTGTCTGGATACAGAGCAGGATATCATGGGGGACTGCGTCCTCTGCAAATGTATAATGAACATCGTTTGTCGCAACTAATTCGATACCGGTTTCCGCTGACATCCGCAGTAACGCCTGGTTAACTGTCTTCTGTGCCGGAATCCCGTGATCCTGCAGCTCCAGAAAGAAATGATTCTTTCCAAAAATCTCTTCATACCGCAGGGCAGCTTCCTTTCCCTGCTGGTACAGCCCTCTCTCCAGGTAACGCTGCACCTCACCTGCAAGACAGGCGCTTAAGGCAATAATTCCCTCATGGTACTGTCTTAAAATCTCTAAATCCACACGTGGTTTGTAATAAAATCCATCTACAAATCCTTTCGAGACGATCTTCATCAGGTTCTGATAACCCTGATTGTTCTCCGCCAGCAGAATCAGATGGTAGTAACGGTCTTCGCCGCTAGATGCTTCCCGGTCAAAACGAGAACCTGGCGCCACATAGACCTCGCATCCAATAATCGGCTTTATCCCTACTGCCCTGGCTGCCCGGTAAAAATCAATCACACCGTACATGACACCATGGTCCGTAATGGCCATGCTATCCATACCAAGTTCTTTTGCCCTGTCAACCAGCTCTTTGATCTTGCTGGAACCATCCAGCAGACTATATTCCGTATGAACATGCAGATGCGTAAATGCCATACTGCTTCTCCTCCTTTCTCATTATGATCGCTTGCGGCTGGCTGTCTCCGCGGCATACTTTCTCACCGCCGCTGTGCGATCCTCTCGTCGCGTTTTTATTCCATACTATTTTCATGAAACGAAAAAAGAATCCTGCAGGGCGTGAACCTGTCCGCACTGCAGAATCCTTTCTTGTATTTCCAGCCCATGCTTGCTTCTGGTCAGCACGATCGCACGGATCTGCTAAACGATTACAAAAAATGATTAATCTCAACCCTCTGTCAGATATTTCTCAATACCTTCGATGGCCTTCTCTTCATCAGCGCCATCTGCGGTAACAGTTACCTGTTCTCCTGGAACCAGTCCAAGGGTCATCATACCCATAATACTCTTTGCATTAACTCTCTTGGTTCCACACTCCACATAAATATTGCTGTCATACTGGCTTGCAACCTGGACTAACATAGCCACAGGTCTTGCCTCCAGACCAGTTTCCAGTTCGATTGCAATGGTTTTCTTAATCATAATTTTCCTCCTCATTTCTCTGAATGACCTGACTGTCATTCCGGTGCCGTATCCTATTACTGTTCAGACCGTTTCTCTTTTAAATCAGCCGCAAGAATACTTAATTTTCTCAGCCGGTGATTTACCCCTGATTTACCAACCGGCGGATCCAATCCTTCACCCAGCTCCTTCAGAGTTGCCTCTGGACGTTCCAGACGAGCTTTCGCGATCTCCTCCAGATTCTCTGGAAGCCCTTCGAAACCAATCGTATCACGAATATAGACAATATCCTCGATCTGCTTCACTGCCGCAGATACTGTCTTATTGATATTAGCCGTTTCACAGTTCACCTGACGGTTAACACTGCCCCGCATCTCCTTCAAGATCCGGATATTCTCCAGTTCCATCAGAGATATCGGTGCTTCCATCACTTTTAGAATATCTGCAATCTGGCTTCCTTCTTTTATGTAGACAACATAATACTTTTTCCGCATCACGATTTTGGCTTCCATGCCAAAAGTCTTTATGATGTCCTGAAGCTGATGGGCCTTCGCTTCCGCCGTACACACAATCTCAAAATGATAAGACCTCTCCGGATCACTGATCGAACCAGCCGCTAAAAACGCGCCACGCAAAAATGCGCGCCTGCAGCACGGATTCTGAATAACCAGATTCTTGACCACAGACAAATTCTCTCCTACTTCTCCATGTTCGTCAAGAAGCTTTGTTGTCACCAGGATCCTTCTGGCTTCCTCATCATCACTTACGACAACCGCATAAGTACGATTTCGCTTCAGATATGCATTATGCCGAATTACCACATCAGTACTTATATTAAATGTTTTTTTCAATAATGTAAAGTACTTTCTTGCAACTGCAGCATTTTCTGTATGGATTTTAATACAAAAATGATCATTTTCATCAATTTCGATCTTTCCGCAGAGGCTGATGATCGCCGCCATTTCTGCGATCTGACAATGTCTGGCCGGACTGATCTGTCTGGACAGTTCATCTTTTACTTTTGCTGAAAAGGACATTCTGTCACCTCAGTTATTTTCTCTTATTATCTTTCTCAATATCCCGGTGATACAGTTTCACGCCAAGCCCTTTTTGCTGCTTTAAATGCTCATACACAGCATTGGCAATGGTAACGGAACGGTGCTTTCCTCCTGTACAGCCAATACCGATCACCAGCTGGTTTTTTCCCTCCAGTACATAATTCGGAATTAAAAAGTCCAACATATCATAAAGTTTTCCAAGAAAAATATCAGCGGTTCCTCCCTGCTTTACATAATCCTGGATTTCTTTCTCCTCTCCGGTCTTCGGCCGGAGATTCTCTACATAATAGGGATTTGGCAAAAAGCGTACATCAAAGACCAGATCCGCATCTGCCGGAATCCCGTACTTGAACCCAAAGGACATGACTGTGACAAATAAATTGTCATAAGTACCATCTTCCATATAAATTTTTTCCAATTCCTGGCGAAGCTCCTTGGTGAGGAGCATACTGGTATCCAGGATCACATTGGCCTGCTTCTTTAAGAAGGCCAGACATTCCCGTTCCTTTTTTATTCCCTCATCAATCCGTCCTGCGCCTGCTAATGGATGATTTCTTCTGGTCTCTTTATAGCGCTTCAATAGCACCTCATCGCTGGCATCCAAAAACAGGATTTCAAATGGGATTCCATCCGTTCTCCACCGTTCCAGGATCTTATCCAGAAGCGGCAGTTCCTGTCCACTGCGGATATCGATTCCAAGGGCCACCTGGTTAGACAGTCCCTGATTACTTCCCAGCGCCAGCTCCGCAAATTTCTCGATCAAAGAAATGGGAAGATTATCCACACAGTAATACCCCATATCCTCCATCATTTTCAATGCCACGGTCTTTCCTGCGCCAGACATACCTGTCACAATCACCAGCTTCATCAAAGATGCCCCCTTATCCTGTCATTCCCTTTTGTTGATCAGCCCAGGCGCTTGATCTCCATCTCAAGATCAACCCCCGACTGTTCTTTCACTTTTTCTGCTACCTGACGGCATAATTCTTCAACATCAGCAGCTGTAGCCTGATTCCGGTTGATCACAAAACCACAATGCTTCTCCGAAACCTGGGCACCGCCTACCTGGAATCCCCGAAGCCCTGCATCATCGATCAGTTTTCCTGCAAAATAGCCTTCCGGCCGTTTAAAAGTACTTCCAGCACTTGGATATTCCAACGGTTGCTTTTCTCTCCGTTTCGCAGCCAGATCATTCATCACACGTAAGATCTCTGTTTTATCTCCTAGTTGTAACCGGACTTCTGCTTCCAGCACTGTCAGTCCTTCTATCGGGATATTGCTGGTTCGGTATCCCAGTTCCAGTTCTTCTCCAGTCCGCCGGATCACAGCCCCGTCTTTTGTTAACAGAACCGCATCCACCAGAACATTCTTCATCTCTGAGCCATAGGCACCTGCATTCATGACTAAAGCGCCACCCACGGTTCCCGGAATGCCTGCGGCAAATTCTAAGCCTGCGAGGCCATGCTCTAATGCCTGTTTTGCCATGCGGGCCAGTTTTACCCCTGCCTCCGCACGGATCTGATTTCCTTCCACCTGACAGTGATCCAGCTTCTCTGTGGAGATCACCACCCCCTGGTATCCCTGATCGCTGACCAAAAGATTACTTCCATTACCGATCACCGCAAATGGTTTCTCTTCGCCACGGCAAAGACCGATCACCAGGATCAGTGCGTCCACATTCTCCGGTGTCACAAAATACCGGGCCGGACCGCCGATGCGGAAGGTCGTGTGATTCTTCATCGGCTCTTCCAGTTTTACATTAGCCGCCCCGGCGATCTCTGTCAGTCTTTTCTCAAAATCCATCATCAAAAGGATTACCTTCCTTTCGTCAGATTTTCCTGAACTCTCCGGTAAAGCTCTTTGGCTGCGTTGTAACCCATCATCTTCTGACGGTGGTTGATGGAAGCAGTCTCAACAATAACTGCCAGGTTACGGCCTGGACGGACCGGGATGCAGTGACAAACAACCTGATTGCCTAAAAGCTCTGTATACTGGTCTTCCAGTCCCAGACGATCGTATTCTTTATCTTTGTCCCACTCTTCCAGCTTTATGACTAAGTTGATATTCTGGGTGTCTTTTACACTCTCAACACCGAACAGGGTCTTTACATCAATGATTCCGATACCGCGAAGCTCAATGAAATGCTTGGTAATATCCGGAGCTGTACCAACTAAAGTCTCATCGCTGACCTTACGGATCTCCACAACGTCATCGGTCACCAGACGGTGTCCGCGCTTGATCAGCTCCAGAGCCGCCTCACTCTTACCAATTCCGCTCTCACCCATGATCAGGACACCTTCACCAAATACATCAACTAATACGCCATGGATGGTGATGCATGGAGCCAGTTTTACTTTTAACCAACGGATGACCTCTGCCATCAGATCGGAAGTACTCATGTCGGAAACCATACATGGTACATCGTAATGGTTGCACAGCTCCAGCATATCCTCATCCGGCATCTGGCCGCGGCTGTATACCAGACAAGGAATCTTCTCTGCCAACAGCTTGTCATACATCTCCCGTCTGCGCTCCGGAGCCATCTGGCGGATATATTCCTGCTCCACATAACCGATGATCTGAACACGGTCCTTATCAAAATGATCAAAAAATCCGGCTAACTGCAATGCCGGACGGTTCACATCCGGATGTGTCAGAACGATCTTCTCCACATCGATCTCCGGTGTTACATTTTTCATTTTCATTTTATCGATCAATTCCTGAATCGTTACCCCGTACATATGTTTGTCTCCTTATTGAATTCCGTGGCGGTCATTTTCTTTTTTGAAAAACCGTCCGCATTTTTATTACAATTTTACCACAGTTTCCTTCTCTTGTCACTTAGAATCCTTTAATGGAAAAACTGATACACACTCTCTGCGGATTTCCGGTTCATGCCAGGCACTTCCATCAATGCTTCCAGAGTTGCTTCTTTGACCGCTTCTAAGGACTGGAACTGACGCATCAGCGCTTTTCTTCTGGCCGGTCCGATATCCGGAATATCGTCCAGAATGGACTTTACCTGACCTTTTGCCCGCAGGCTCCGGTGGTACTCGATGGCAAAACGATGGGCCTCGTCCTGGATCCTGGTAATCAGACGGAAGCCTTCGGAATGTCTGTCAATCGGCACTTCCACATTATTATAATATAACCCTCTGGTCCGGTGATTATCATCCTTTACCATGCCGCAGACCGGAATTTCCAGGCCCAGTTCCCCCAAAACCTCCAGAGCAATGTTTACCTGTCCACGACCGCCATCCATCATCAGGAGATCCGGAAAACGGGTAAAGCTGCCAAAGGACGTATCCATTCCTTTTTTCTCCAGAGTCCTTGCCTCCTCCAGTCCATGACTGAACCGCCTGGTCAGTACCTCCCGCATGGAAGCATAATCATTTGGTCCTTTCACTGTCTGGATCTTGAATTTACGGTAATCACTGCGTTTTGGCTTTCCATCTTCGTACACGATCATGGAACCAACCGACTCCATACCGCTGGTATTGGAAATATCGTAAGCCTCTACCCGGCGTACCCGTTCTAAACCGATCAGCGCGCCGATCTGGTTCATGGCGCCAATGGTACGAAGCTCCTCCCGTTTGATCTTTTCTTTATCCTGTGACAGCACCAGTCTGGCATTTTTCTCAGCCAGCTCCACCAGGCGCTCTTTCTCACCTTTCTGCGGCACCACAAGCTTTACCTTCTGGCCTCTCTTTAATTCCAGCCAGGAGGCGATGGTCTCTGCGTCATCCAGCTCTGTCTGCACCCACAACTCCCGTGGCACAAACGGCGTTCCAGAATAAAACTGCTTCACAAAGCTGGTAAGAATCTCTTTCTGCCCCTCATCCGCTCCTACGGTTACGTGAAAATGATCTCTTCCGATCAATTTGCCTTCCCGGACGAAGAACACCTGCACCACAGCATCGGTTTCGTCTTTTGCCATCGCGATAATATCACGGTCTTCCATACTGCTGCTGGTGATTTTCTGCTTCTGGGCTACTTTTTTTACATTTTCCAGCAGATCCCGGTATTCAATGGCCTTTTCAAAATCCATGGCATCGGAAGCATCCATCATCTTCTTCTCTAACATCTTTAAAACACTGTCATAACGGCCATTTAAGAATTCCAAAGCCTGGTTTACAGACTCCTCGTACTGCTCTTTGGAAATGTATCCCTGACACGGGGCGTCGCACTGCTTGATATGGTAGTTTAAGCAGGGACGGTCCTTTCCAATATCTTTCGGCAGATTTCGACTGCAGGTGCGGATCTTATATAATTTATGGATCAGATCAATCGTATCTTTCACTGCTCCCGCACTGGTGTAAGGACCAAAATATTTATTTTTGTCCTTTTTCATGGTACGGGCAAATAAAACCCTTGGAAAGTCTTCCGTAACTGTCACCTTGATGTAGGGATAGGCCTTATCATCCTTCAGCATGGTGTTATAGCGTGGCTGGTGCTCCTTGATCAGGTTACACTCCAGCACCAGGGCTTCCAACTCCGAGTCTGTGACAATGTATTCAAACCAGGCGATTTTAGACACCATTTTCTGGATCTTGGCAGTTTTATTGCGGCTGCTCTGGAAATACTGATGTACCCGGTTGGTCAGGCTGATGGCCTTTCCCACATAGATGATCTGGTCTGTAGCGTCATGCATGATATAGACACCTGGCTGTGCCGGAAGCTTCTTTAATTCTTCTTCAATATTAAATGTCATAGCTTACCGTAATCGTCCTCCGTCAAAACGTTTCTGCATCTCCAGATACTGGCGGATGGCATGGATCTGCTCTTCCACACTGCCGCCACGCTGTGGCAGGTCTAAAGCCACATAGAGGATATCCAGTTCTCTCTGACCGATCTTTCCGGTCATAGCCATGAGCAGTTCCAGCTGCCGGTCAATGCTGTCTGCCTCGACAAACGGAAGAAGCAGAGGACTTAATTCCTGCTCCGATCCTGGTTCATCCACAGAAGCTGCTGTCGGATCGTGATCCGTTTTTCCAGCCGGTTCTCCAGCCGAACTTTCAGCCATCTCCACCCGCTCAAACCGGTATTTCTGCTTCACATCCGGGTATTTTTCATGATCCACTTCGCTGACAAACATGGAAAGTGGTCTTGCGTACACACCAAAATCACCATAAAGAGCCTGGTAGATCACCAGCTTCTCTCCGGTCTCCGAATGAGTCGCGACCGTGATGATCTGGTACCATTTATTTTTAAAATGTTTGTAAAATTCACCTGGTTTCGGAATTCTCTCCATCATGTAATGCCTCCCAATGATAGTTGCAGGCAGCGCTCCACAAGAGCCATTCCTCATATCCAGCGTCATAGACTGCCTGGATCTGGGCGCGGATCTCATCGTTGCCATATTTAATATAATTTTTCAGATAGGATGCAGTAAAATCCTGAAGCCATGGGCGTACTGACGCCTGGTCCTGTCCCTCTGTTTCATAGCCGGACAGATCTTCTCTGGATAACTGCAGTGCCGCTAAAATAGTGTCATAAGGCTGTGTATCCGGGTGTTCGATACCAAAATTGCCATCGCCATAGTGGGACGGATAGATCATCGGACAGATATAATCCAGCTGGTTTGCCATATCCCCGTAGGACTGTCCCACCGTGTCGGAATCGATACCGCCTCCCATGACCGCGCCAAACACATCAGCAGCCACAAATGCGCCTTCATCTTTTAGTTTTTCACTGGCGTACTGGACAAACTCCGTGATCACAGTCTTTTTATCCCGTCCTCTTACATCTGCTTCGTCATAAACTACGTCACCAATTCCTTTTTCCGTAGAAAACCGGATATAATCAAACTGGATCTCATCAAAGCCCACCTGATGTGCCTGGATTCCCACATCAACCAGATAATCCCACATTTCCTGCTTGTAGGGATTGACCCATGCCATACCCTTCTTATCCCGGTAGAGGCTGCCATCTGCCAGCTTTAAGGCCAGCTCCGGCTTTTTCTCTGCCAGATACGGGTCACGGAAGGATACCACCCTTGCGATGGTGTAGATGTTGTGCTCTTTTAAGGTATCCATCAGGCCCTGGATATCCGGGATAAAGGCTTCCACCGCCCCGGTCTCCTCTACCAGCGGCTGATCCATCTGGAAAGTGATCCGGCCGTTATCGTCCTTCACGTCAATGACCACAGCATTGATCTCCGTTTCATCAATCTTCTGGATCATTTCCTGCATTTTTTCTTCATTTCCCGCCACATGGGCAGATAAATAAATTCCTTTTACTTTCACAGGCCGTCTCTCTGGCGGCTCTGGTTCTTCGGCTGTGGTGACCTCTACCGGTTCCGGAGCCGCAGCGCCTTCGGTCTCCTGCTCTGTCTCCAAAGCCCCGCTCCCTGTACTTTCCTCCTGCACCACCACAGGAGGCGGAGTTTCCGTTGTTTCAACAGGATCGTACCGCTTACAGCCACTTAAAAGAATGGCTGCTGCCAGGAATATTCCCCAGATTTTTCTCATTTTATTTTCATCCTTTACTTCTCTTGTTTTTGGATCATGTCCTCATGGGCATTGAAACCTTCTGCTTTTCAGTATATACTAAATCACGGGCAAGTACCAGACTCATTTTTTGTTCGCGTGTTTGCACCGTGCGAACCATCATTCATATCTGCCCAGCGAAAGGAGTTTATATGCTTAGAATCGGCTGTCACTTATCTTCCTCGAAAGGTTATCTGGCCATGGCAAAGACCGCAGTCTCCATTGATGCCAATACCTTCCAGTTTTTTACCAGAAATCCAAGGGGCTCCAGAGCCAAGTCTTTAGATCCGAAAGATATTGAAGCATTTCTGACTTTTGCGAAAGAACATGATATTTCACAAATTCTGGCCCATGCGCCGTATACGCTGAATGCCTGTTCTGCCGACCCGTCTGTCCGGGAATTTGCAAGACTGACCATGGCAGACGATTTAAACCGTCTGGAGGCCACACCCGGCTGCTGCTACAATTTTCATCCGGGAAGCCATGTGGGACAGGGCTCCGAAACCGGTGTGGAACAGATTGCTGGGCTGTTAAATGAAATCTTAAAACCAGAACAGCACACCACCGTCCTTTTAGAGACCATGTCCGGAAAGGGCAGTGAAGTGGGCCGGAATTTTGAAGAACTGCGTCAGATTCTGGACCGGGTGGAGTTATCCGATCATATGGGTGTCTGCTTAGATACCTGTCACGTCTGGGACGGCGGTTATGATATTGTAAATCACCTCGATGATGTTCTGGCGGAATTTGACCGGGTCATCGGTCTGGACCGTCTGAAAGCCATCCATTTAAATGACAGTCTGAACCCTTTCGGTGCCCACAAGGACCGTCACGCCCGCATCGGCGAAGGCCAGATCGGTAAAGCTGCCCTGATCCGTGTGGTATGCCACCCGCTTTTAAAACATCTGCCATTTTACCTAGAAACGCCAAATGAGCTGGATGGCTATGCAGCCGAGATCCAGCTCATGAGACAGGCATCTGTGGCTATGGGTGAATGACCTTATCCGCCTTTGCCATGGATTCCACAATATCATACATGTTGGTGACATTTCCAACCTTTAATTTGTCCGTCAGTCCATAGAAGTTTAAGCAGGTACCGCAGGAAAGGATCTCCACTCCCTGCTCTTCCATGGTTTTCAGATCTTCCAGAGAATCGCTTCCTTCTGTAGTCCAGGTAACCCCCCCATTATAGAAAAGGATCTTCTCTGGAAGTTTTTCTAACTGGCTCAGGGCATAGAGAAAGCCCTTCATCAGTGTGTGTCCCAGTTCATCATTGCCATTGCCCATGGCAGCAGAGCTGATCGCAACCACTGTCCTGTCTTCTGGGAAACAGCAATTTGAGACGGTCTGGGCTGCGCCAGGATCATTTTCACTGATCTGCTCCTCCATAGTCTCCAGACTCTGGCTGTTCCGGGTCAATACCACCTGGTATTTCTTTTCTTCCAGTTTTTTCCACTGGAAGCTGCAGTTCTGGCTGTTGGCTAACTTGGCCAGATTCTTTACTGCGATTTCATTATCTACCAAAATCTCCGCACAGGAAACCTGTGGCTGCTCGTCCAATGCTTTCTTCATCATCACAACCGGGATTGGACACTGCTTCCCCATCGCGTCAATCATGATTTTCTCCATCCTTCAGCCTCCTATCACTTCTTCTGCATAGTTCACCGATGCCATGGCATCTTTACAATACCGGTCGGCGCCAATCGTTCTGGCATAATCCTCAGTCAGAACTGCGCCGCCTACCATAACCTTCACCCATGGAGCGGATTTACGCAATTGGGCAATGGTCTCCTCCATGCTCGGCACAGTAGTGGTCATCAATGCACTTAAACCAACTAATGGAACATGTTTTTCGATAGCTGTCTCCACGATCTTCTCCGGCGGAACATCTTTTCCCAGATCTATGATCTCAAAACTGTAGTTTTCCAAAAGCACTTTCACGATATTTTTGCCAATATCATGGATATCACCTTTCACTGTGGCTAAAATGATGGTACCTTTCTTCTCCTGGGTCTGGCCGCTCTTCTGCATCTGGTCTTTGATCACTTCAAATGCTGCTTTCGCCGCCTCTGCGCTCATGAGAAGCTGAGGCAGGAATACGGTTCCCTTCTCAAAGCCTTTTCCCACCTGATCCAGGGCCGGGATCATCTCTTCATTGATAATGGTCAGAGAATCCCTGGTCTCTAACAGTTCTTTTACTGCCTCAATGGCCCGTTCTTTTAAACCACGGACAATACTCTCTGCCAGTCCTTGTTCTGTTTTTCCTCCACCAGATGTTCCTGCGTTTTTGGCCGCAGCCGCACCGGTCAGCGGTGAAGCTATACCGGTTTCCTGGACAGCGCCTCCGTAAGCCGCGATATAGTCGCCGCACTGCGGATCTAAATCAGACAGTGCACGGAAGCTATAATAAGAACGCATCATGGCATCAGAATTCGGGTTGATGATGGCTGCACTTAAGCCATTCTGCATGGCCATGGTGAAAAATGCCGCATTGATGATCTCACGCTGCGGCAGTCCAAAAGAAATATTGGACACACCTAAAATGGTCTTGCCGTGAAGTTCATCCCGCACTCTTCTTAACGTCTCTAGCGTAGTCAGCGCTCCCTGGCTGTCAGAGCTGACCGTCAGGCACAGGGCGTCAATGATGATATCCTTTGGTTTGATGCCATATTCTGCCGCTGTGGCATATAATTTCTTCGCAATGGCGATTCGCCCTTCTGCCGTCTCCGGAATTCCACCCTCATCCAGCGCCAGGGCAACTACCACACCGCCGTATTTCTTCACCAGTGGAAATACGGCTTTCATGGTCTCCTGCTTGCCATTGACGGAATTGATCAGCGGTTTTCCGTTATAAATCCGCAGCGCCCGCTCCATAGCCTCAATATCAGAGGTATCGATCTGGAGCGGCAGGTCGATGATGCTCTGAAGCTCCTGCACCACCTCTTCCATCATGGAAGGCTCGTCGATCTCCGGAAGACCAACATTGACATCCAATACATGGGCACCGTGATCCTGCTGTGCCACACCTTCTCTTAAAATATACTCTAAATTATGGTCTCTTAAGGCCTGTTTAAACTTGCTTTTACCTGTCGGATTGATCCGCTCACCGATAATGACTGGACTCTTATCGATCACAACTGCCTGGGAATAGGAAGAAATCACAGTACGGTTTTTCTCTTCTGGAAGCGCCTGTACCTTGTCCTTGCACAATTCTACTGTCTTTTTGATATGCTCTGGTGTGGTTCCGCAGCACCCGCCTACCACATTGGCGCCCATATCAGCGATCTGTGCCATATATCTGGCAAATTCGTCGGCATCTATATCATAAACGGTCTTTCCGCCCTCGCTTCTTGGCAGTCCGGCATTTGGATTCACAATAACAGGAACCGATACTACTTTTAAAATATCCTTTAAAATATCCATCATCTGGACCGGACCAAGGCCACAGTTGATGCCCAAAGCATCAACGCCCAGTCCCTCTAATAACGCTACGGTTGACTCTACATTTCCACCTGTCAGCAGTTTTCCCTTGCTGTCAAAGATCATAGTGGCAAAGACCGGAAGATCACAGCTTTCTTTCGCTGCCAGAACTGCCGCTTTCGCCTCATAGCCATCGCTCATGGTCTCGATCAATACCAGATCTGCCCCAGCTTCTACGCCGTAGCTTACGACCTCTTTATAAAGATCACAGGCATCGGTAAATGCCAGATCACCTAACGGTTTTAATAATTTGCCTGTCGGACCCAGATCCAGGGCCACATAGCCATGACCAGCCTCTTTGATGGCTGCTTTTGCATTCTCCACTGCAGCTGTGACCAGGTTTTTTAAAGAAAATTCTCCTTCACTGCCAAATTTCAGTCCGTTCGCACCGAAGGTGTTCGTAGTCACTATGTCACAGCCTGCCTTCAGGTATTCCAAATGTACCTCTTTTAAAATCTCCGGATGCAGCACATTCCATGTCTCCGGCAGTTCACCCGGTTTTAAGCCTCTGGCCTGCAAAAGACTTCCCATACCGCCATCACAGAACACCTTTCTTTTTCTGATCTCTTCTAAAATGTCCATGCTTATCCCCTTCTGTAAGTACAATCTGTTTTTCCACAGGCTTCACATCCCTTAACTGTACAGGTTCTGGAAACCGGACTGACGCCGATCACCGCTGTCACCGACTTGGACGGAGCCATCAGGTAACTGTCTGTCAATGTGATCCCGATCCGCTTTCCTGCCTCCAGACATCCTAATAACTGTGGCTGACAGGACAATGGAAAATCCCCATATCCAGGGCTGAAACGAGGTCTCAAATATAATCCCTGGCTCTCATAGTCCCGCCGGATCTGCTCGTTGACCTCATCACAGTAATCCTCCAGCATAGCTGCTGCCGCTGCCTGAAGGATCACGGCTTTGCTCATCTGGATCTTCGTGTAGCGCTGGATCAGATGATCCACTCCGGCTCCTAAGGTTGCCGCAAAAACCAGAAGTTTCTCACAATCTTTTAAATTTTTTCGTAAATTCGCACTCTGGGTTTCAAAAACAGGAGTCACAATACCAGTATCCCCGGTAAATTCCAGAGGATACTCCCGGTAAAAGGATCTGGGGGTGGCAGCCTGTTCCAGTTCCTTCCAACAGATCACAGCCAGATTCTTCGCTGCTTCATCCGGTTCCTGTCCATGATAGCCCAGATAGCGGAAGGTGTCTCTTAGATTCATATGTTTATAGTTACAAAATTTCAGATAAGTTTGCCTGGATCTGTGCTGCCACATCCGGTTTGTTCATGGAATATACATGGATCGCATTGACACCATTGGCGATCAGGTCGATGATCTGATCAGTAGCGTATGCGATACCTGCCTGTTTCATAGCAGCCGGGTTATCACCAAAACGGTCAACCAGCGCTTTAAAACGGGCCGGAATATAACAACCGGACATCTGGATACTTCTTGCCACCTGTGCGGCGTTAGTGATCGGCATAATACCAGCCACTACCGGAACCTTGATATCTTTCTCGCGGATGCGGTATAAGAAATTGTATAAGGTATTGTTATCGAAAAACATCTGGGTAGTGATGAAATCACAGCCGGCTTCCACCTTCTCTTTCAGATGCTGAATGTCCTCAGTCTTATTGACAGACTCCACATGACCCTCTGGATAGCAGGCTGCACCAATGCAGAAATCACCACTCTCCCTGATCTCGCGGATCAGCTCGGATGCATAGCGGTAGTCATTCTGGATATTCCCATCCTTTGGGATATCCCCACGCAGCGCCATGATATTCTCAATGTTATATTCTTTTAACTCTTCCACTACCTTATGTACATGCTCTCTGGTGGAGGACACGCAGGTTAAATGAGCCAGCGTCGGAACACCACATTCTCTTTGGATCTTATCTGCAATGCTGACGGTGTATTTGCTGGTACCGCCGCCGGCGCCGTAGGTAACGCTCATAAAAGATGGGTGCAGCTTACCGATCTCTAATGCTGCTTTCTCCACAGATTCGTAATTTGCCTCTGTCTTTGGCGGGAACACTTCAAAAGAAAGGGTTGGCTTGCCCTGTCCGATCATATCTCTGATTTTCATATCTTCCTCCTGATGTATCAATCATTCTGGGAAATCGCTTTTACCACTGCAATTCCATTCTGGTTTTTTATTTTCTCACAAAATCCGCAAAAAATCTACCACTTTTCAGCTTTATTGCAGAAAAATTTTTTGTTATTTTTTTATCAAACTATTGTCTTTTTTGAAAAATATGGTAAAATGGCGGAAACTGCTTTGACCCTGGGAAGTCAAATGTGTGTAAGATCCCACCTCATATCCGGCAGACGGCTTTCGCTGTTACTGCCTCATTAAAAGAAAAAGGAGACTTGACACATGGAACAGACCCAAAGCCGTTTCAAAGCATTTCTTGCACGGAAGAATGTCAATATTACCGTGAAAACTTATCTGATCGATGCCCTGGGAGCCATGGCCTTTGGCCTTTTCGCTTCTCTCCTGATCGGCACCATCTTCGCCACTCTCGGTGAAAAATCCGGAATTGAAATTTTTACAACCATTTCTGATTATGCCAAAAGCGCAACTGGCGCTGCACTGGGCGTGTCGATTGCTTACGCATTAAAAGCACCACAGCTGGTATTATTCTCAGCAGCCACTGTCGGTATTGCCGGAAATGCCCTTGGCGGACCGGTTGGCGCTCTGGTAGCAACCGTTGTGGCAACGGAACTTGGTAAGATCGTGTCAAAAGAGACACGGGTAGATATTTTAGTGACCCCTGGCGTTACGATCATCTCTGGTGTACTGATCGCCCAATTTGTGGGACCTGGTGTGTCGGCGTTCATGACTGCCTTTGGTAATCTGGTAAAAACAGCTACGGAGATGCAGCCGTTCTTTATGGGAATTCTGGTGTCTGCACTGATCGGTATCGCGCTGACCCTGCCTATCAGCAGTGCGGCGATCTGTATTATGCTGAGTCTGGATGGACTGGCTGGCGGCGCTGCGACCGCCGGATGCTGTGCGCAGATGATCGGGTTTGCGGTGCTTAGTTTCCGAGAAAATGGAGTAGGCGGCCTGCTGGCTCAGGGACTTGGTACTTCGATGTTACAGATGGGAAATATTGTGAAGAATCCAAAGGTGTGGCTCCCTCCAACACTGGCTTCTATGGTCACGGGACCAATAGCCACGATGGTGTTCCATCTGGAGAATATTCCAGCGGGCGCCGGAATGGGAACCTGCGGACTGGTAGGACCGATTGGAATTTATACTGCCATGGGCGGCGGTTCTAATATGTGGATTGGAATTCTGATGGTTTGTTTCGTTCTTCCGGCAGTGCTTTCCTGGATGTTTGGAGAAATCTTACGGAAAATGGGATGGATCAAGGATGGGGATCTGAAGTTGGATTTATAATCCGCCATCCTGCATAACCAGCTAACACTCCCACTGCGATTCCCCCAAGTACATCCGTTGGATAATGAACGTACAGATACAATCTGGAAAAAGCAATTAAGACAGCCAGTACCAGCGCTGGTTTCCACAAATTCTTCTCTCTGGTGAAATAGAGAGCGGCTGCGGTGGTGAAGGCAGCTGCGGTGTGACCGGATGGGAAGGAAAAATCATCAGGTTTTGGGATCAATAGCGAGATCTCTGGATTGATATCGCAGGGGCGGATTCTGGCGATGAAAGGCTTCAGGATTCCATTGCATAAGATGGCATCTATGAGTAAAGCCACCACCACAACCGCCCCTGTTTTTCTGGTTTTTGGAATCAACAACAGGATCGCTGCTGCCAGGATCCAGATGGCTCCTGCATTGCCAAGCTTTGTTACGAAACACATCAGACGATCCAAGAACGGTGTATGCAGGATCTGGATCAGATCCAGGATCTTTAATTCGATTGACATAATGTTCACTTCGCTCTTTCTATAGATTTGAGTAATGTGCTGCTGATTGCCGCCCCTGTCGCTGCTTCCTCCTCGTACTCTGCCAAAATCAATTTGATTCCAAAGATCTCTTCGATAATCTCACAAAGTACTGGATTCTTTCGCAGACCATTTCCTGATCCAATCATGCGTGTGACCTGGATATAGGTTCCTGTGCGGATAATCTGATACATCTGGTATAGTTCCAGAGCCATTCCTTCAAGAACGCCGTAGGTAAATGCTTCTGGCGTGAAATTATCCGCAAATAGGTTTGTAATAATTCTTCCAGCAAAGCATAGGCTTTTCCGCCACATAAAGACGCTCCAACAAGTAGATATTTCCCATCCAGAAATGGTCTGGCCTCTATTCCATCTTCTGCAAAATACTGATCGGAAAGAACCGATATCTGACCACCAGTCCCTATATTTACCAGTAAGGTACCATTTTCATTCCCAACTGCCCCAAGGAAACTGGCCTGATTATCACCGATTGCAGTTGTCACAATGCGATTTCTGTACGTCCCAAGTTCTTGCATTGCCCCACAAACTTCTGGAAGCCACTTTTCCTGAATACCAATTTTACCGAGTTCTTCTTTCATAAAACACATGTGATATCCATCAAAAAATCCGAAGCCTGCAGCATTACTTGCATGGATCAACGCTCTTTTTCTTCCAGTTAAATACATACCAAAATAATCCATAATGGTGCAGAAGCTGACTGCCACATCTGAGATCAGATGATGTCTCAGATTATAAATATGTGTGACCATCCCATAGCCAGAAGCTGCTTTTACCTGGCATTTTTGTTGAATTTCTTCAACCAATGAAATACCATTGTCCTCTGGAAGACTGCCTCTTCCATCCTGCCACGTATACAGTGGGCTGACACATCTTCCTGCTTTATCCACATACAAGATCCCATGCATCTGACCCGTAAGCCCGATCCTCTTCACTTCCGGATACTGGTCTAGAAAATAATCCAATAAATCCTTTGCCTTTTTTATAATCTGCTCTGCATCTTGAATTTTTTCCCAATCATTTGCAGTTGGTAAAAAACTGTCATTTGCAATTGTTTTTGCTTCTATAAGCTCTGCGTTATTTCCGATGTTATGTTCCATAACAATGCCGCTGATGGTGGTTGTACCGATGTCAATTCCAATGAGTTTCATAAATTAATGGCTCCATTTACTGTTTTTTATTGTCTGCTTTGTATTTCTTCTATTATGAAAACCCCAAGTTTTGTTGTCAAGGTTTTCGCCTGAAAACTTTTCTATTTCCTAAAGGCATATATGATTTTATAGAAAAAAGCTCCTGAAAAAAAATTTCAGAAGCCATTTATCATCCATCGGAAGTTCTTCTAGTTTTATCGCCTGTTTAAGATTACTATTTAAGAAATATGTAAAAAATAACGCAGTACCCAAATCTCCATCAAAACATCCTTCCGCAGGTATTTAACAAGATCACCACAATAAATAAAATAACTGGAAGAGGGATTCCACCGCCGTTCTTCTGACGGTTACTGGTGGTTGTCCTTTTGGTTGTCGGATTTCCATTGACCACTTTTCCATTGATCACAGTCTGAGTGCGCTCTGAACTCATCATAGACGTCCGGTTCGTAGTCTTCCGGCTCTCGCCTCTGGCCATGGCTGCCACCTGACGAGCCTGTTCAGAGCGGTCTTTGGCTCCTCCATATACGTTAGGATTGATGCTGCGCTGCCGGTTCGCTGAAACATTTGGCATAGCCGCTTTTGCAGGCTTCTGCCTCTTTTCCTCCTCCCACGGATCATGGAAAGAACAGTGTTCCTCTGAAGCCGGGTGACGCTCATTCAGATAGTAATCCGTCTCCCGGATATAGGGATTGCGGACAAACGACTTACAATTTCTGCAATAATGCGCAGATTTCATGATTTGATCACAGATCGGACAGATTCTTCGAACCATCACCGCACCTCGCTTTTCCTGATTGTTAATCTTATTTTAGCATAATCCATCATTTTTCTCTACTTGTAAGTGTAAAACCTGGTTCCTTTTATTTTTTCGTTACTGTTCACGCGTTGCGCAAACAGCAACGGATTTTGCCGATGCTTCGCATTCCAAATCGGCAAAATCTGTTACCACCACTGTATCATACGGCATTTTCAGTTCAGAAAATGCCTACCCATGTACAGTAACATTTTTTCTTTTTAGGAGCAGGAATCTGTGCCAGGATAATCGCACAGAACACCAGAAGGCAGCCAAACTGTTCCTTCACTGACAACCTCTGACCCAGAAGCACCCATCCGGCGATCAGGGAAAATACCGATTCCAGGCTCAATAGCAGGGACGCCACCACCGGATTCATATTCTTCTGTCCTACGATCTGAAGGGTATAACCAGCTCCACTGGACAAAATGCCTGCATACAGCACAGGCGCCCACGCTGCACACAAAGACTTAAGATCCGGTGTCTCCACTGCAAAAGCCACAATCGTTCCCAGAATTCCAGCCACAAAGAACTGCACGCAGGAGATCAGCACGCCATCCGCTTTTGGTGAGAAATGATCGATCACTAAAATATGGAAGGAAAATCCAATGGCGCATAAAAATACATAGATATCACCGGTTCCGATAGAAAAGCCATCTGTAATGCAGAGCAGATACATGCCGATCACCGCCACTGCCACGCTGATCCAGATAGTCCAGGATACCTTTTTCTTCATAAATATACCAAGGATCGGTACGATCACAATATAAAGCGCCGTGATGAACCCTGCTTTTCCCACAGTTGTATACATAATACCAATCTGCTGCAGACTGCTGGAAATAAAAAGTGCCAGTCCGCAGAAGATACCACCCTTCACACCGATCCGAAACTCTTCTTTTTTCTGGGTTTCGCTTTTATTCCCATCATCGCCATATCCAAGCTTTTTCAAAAAAGCGATACATGGGATCAGTACCAGCCCACCGATCAGATATCTTGCTCCAATAAAAGTAAATGGCCCCACATAATCCATACCAACGCTCTGAGCCACAAATGCCACACCCCAGATAAATGCTGCCAATACCAGTAAAAAGCTGCTTTTCATCGTATTCTGTCTCATCTTACGTCCCCGTTTCTTCTATAATTATGCTGTTATATTCTTCTAATCATTCAACATATCATTCTGGAATCCGCTGCTGTAATGCTCCGTTCCATCCGCCTCGATCCACATAGCCTCCACGCCATCCTGGGATTCGATCAGCTTCTTGCCATCTTCCAATTCCATATTAAACACCGCCGTTGCCAAAGCGTCCGCCATTCCGGAATCCGCACTTAAAATAGAAACGGATGAATAACGGTCCCAGGGCTTTAATAACTTCGGATGAATGATATGGTGATAATTCACCCCATCAACCGTATAATACCGCTGATAGGTTCCACTGGTCACTAAAGACATCCCGTCCAGCCCCAGGCGGTGCAGATACCGTTCACCGGAAGTAGTATCCGGGTTTTGAACACCAACGACCCATTTTTGTCCATCTGGCTTCGTTCCGATACAGCGGATATTTCCACCGACGCTGATCAGGGCATGCTTTAAGCCTGCCTCTTCCACTTTCCGGCTGGCCATCTCTGCTGCGTACCCCTTAGCGATTGCTCCTACATCCAGACTCATATCCGGGTCTTCCAGATAAACCGTCTTTTTCTCCGGGTCGATTACCATTTTTCGGATGTCCATGTGCTTCGCCGCCTCTTCCAGCTCTTCCTGAGGCGGAAGCTGGGCCTGCTCTGGATGTTTCAATCCGGCTTCCCGGTACTCATGCCAGATAGAAAGCACGCTTCCCATGGCAACATTCATGTTTCCATCGGTCAATTCATATATGTCCACGGCCTCTTCCAGCATCTGGATGATCTTGTCATCCACCCCAACCGGTTCGATGCCTGCATGATCGTTGATGGTCTTAATATTATTGATCCCCTCATAATCATTGTAAATATCATATAATTGGTGATATTCCTTTAATTCATCATAAAATACATCCACATAGGACTGAAAAGTCTTTTCATCCCTGGCATACCCGGTCACACTGGTCACTGTATCAAACAATTCAAAAAACTGGGTATCGTATTTGGTCAGTTTCTCCTCTTTCTGTCTGGAACAACCGCTTATCCCAATGATCGCCGCCAGAAAAGCCAGCACTGCCACATATTCTCTTCTTTTCTTCACCGATCGTTTCCTTTCTCATTGTCAATTTCAAGTCCCTATTCTACCATAGAATAAAAAAGGAATCAATCTGTGATCTTCCACATACAATTTTCTTAACATTCCATAAAGTATCTTGCCGACTTTTTTTTGTTGTGATATAATCCAAAAACGTTAAAGAAAATATTACTTGTCAACCCAATACTTTATGATAGAAAGGTTGTATTTTATGATAGAAAAGTTAAAGCGTTACAGCCATATATGGATTCTGTCTTACGCATTTATCTATCTTCCATGGTTCTCTTACCTGGAAAAGACTGTTACCAGGGATTACTACGTGATCCATACGGCGCTTGATGATCTGATCCCATTTAGTGAGTATTTTATCGTTCCTTACCTGCTATGGTTCGTCTATGTAGCCGGAACGATTCTGTTTTTCTTTTTTAAGAACAAACAGACCTACTATCGCTTATGCATTTATTTGTTCACCGGCATGACCTTAAGTCTGGTGATCTGCACGATCTTTCCGAACGGAACGGATCTGCGGACCGTTGTTGATCCAGGTAAAAATGTATTTTGCTGGATGATATCCGTCCTTCACAAGGCCGACACCAACACCAACATTTTCCCAAGTATCCATGTATTCAACTCTCTGGTGGTGCATATCACCATCTGTAAGAGCGACGAATTAGGCAGGCTCCGCCTGGTAAAGATTGCTTCCCTGGTTTTATGCGTATCCATCTGCTTATCTACCATGGTACTGAAGCAGCATTCCGTTGTGGATGTGATGGGCGCAGCACTGATGGCTTATGGATTATATCCACTGGCTTATGGTACTCTTCCTTCTCTGCAGAGAAAAAAAGTCAAAGCCTGGGGCAACTCATAAAATTCTAAGAACAGACGTAACTATGACGGTACTAAATAGTTACGAACAGACGTAAAAAGCCAAAATAGATCTGCCCTCCATGGCAGTCTGTTCTGGCTTTCTTTTATACACTATTTTTCTTTTATGCCCTATATATACTATTCTTCAAATCCTACACTTCTTAAAAATCTGCCGAAGGCTTCTCTTCCCTCTTTTGTACACTTATAAACACCGGCGTCTTCCAGAACCTGTTCAAAGACCAGTCCTACCTCTTTTTGAAGGATCTCCATCACATTGTCCCGGTCAACCCGGTCATACCCTGGAAGGAATTTCTCCACCCAGTCCGCATGCTTGGCAATAGACTCCTCGGAACGGATATCTTTCCCCTCTACAATATAGTCTGCTAACAGCTGTAACTCTGTTTTCAGTCTGGATGGAAGAACTGCCAGTCCCATGACCTCGATCAGGCCAATATTTTCCTTCTTGATATGATGCAGCTCCTGATGTGGATGGTAAACGCCCAATGGGAACTCTTCTGTGGTGATATTATTCCGCAGCACCAGATCCAGTTCAAACCTGTCTCCGTTCTTTCTGGCGATCGGCGTGATCGTGTTATGTGGTTCTCCGTCAGTTTCTGCGTAAATAAATGCATCCTCGTCAGTATAACCTCTCCACGCCTTCAAAACTCTGTCTCCCAGTTCAATCAAACGATCTGGGTCTTCTGCCCGCAGGCGAAGCACAGACATAGGCCAATACACGATCCCGGCCTCCACATCCTCAAAGCCCTTCATGGTAAAGTGCTGTTCGATCCCGGCCTTTGCCATGGCGAAGGTATAATGTCCGCCCTGGAAATGGTCATGGCTTAAAATAGAACCACCTACAATCGGCAGATCCGCATTGGAGCCCAGAAAATAGTGCGGAAACATTTTTACAAAATCAAATAACTTCTGGAAGGTCTGTTTCTCGATCTTCATGGGCACATGCTGACCGTTAAATACGATGCAGTGCTCATTGTAATACACGTATGGAGAATACTGGAAGCCCCACTGGCTGTTATTGACCGTGATTGGAATAACCCGGTGATTATTGCGTGCCGGATGATTGGTTCTTCCGGCATAGCCTACATTCTCCATGCAGAGCAGGCATTTAGGGTAACCGCTCTGTTTTGCCAGTTTTGCCGCAGCAATGGCTTTTGGATCTTTCTCTGGTTTGGATAAGTTTACGGTAATATCCAGATCACCAAACTTAGTCTCTGCTTTCCATTTTAAGTCCTTGCAGACACGGTATCTGCGGATGTAATTGGAGTCCTGGCTTAATTTGTAAAAATAATCCGTAGCCTCCACTGGGGAGTTCTCATAGTGGCGCCAGAACTTGTCCACAACCTCACTTGGTCTTGGCATCAGGCAATTCATCAGACGGGTATCAAACAAATCCCGGTAGGTAACGCTATCCTCAGGCAGAACACCTGTCTCATGGGCATAATCCATCAGTTCCTCTAAAACCTGCTCCAGGCCAATCTCTTCTCCTGAAATATCCGTATCTTCGTAATCATCCAGCTTCAGCACATCCAGGATCTGATTGGTGGCATAAATTCGATCCACCTCTGTGATCAGTCCCGTATCCAATCCATACTGTACCAGTTTCTTTACTGCCCCATAAACCATAATCAATACCTCCCATTTATATGATGTACTTTTCTGGTTACTGTTCACGCGTTGCACAAACAGCAACGGATTTTGCCGATGCTTCGCATTTCAAATCGGCAAAATCTGTTACCACCACTGTATCATACGGCATTTTCAGTTCAGAAAATGCCTACCCGTGAACAATAACCTTTTCTGCACTTACTTCTGCGGCTGATCTTCCAGAAATACTTGAGTTACAACCATTTTTCTACATTCTGGATCCTGTCTGTCACCATCCCGCCAAGAAGTCCTATGACCGCTCCCGCGATCACTCCTGCAACTATCAGAAACGGCAGATAATAGAAAACGCCTGCGGTTTCTGTAATCAGCACTGCTGCCGTTAACTGGCCGATATTATGTCCAATACCGCCAATGATGCTGACACCAATCTGACTGAATTTTCCGGTTTTCTTTAATAAAATCATGAGAATCAGGCTGACTGTCCCACCAGCCAGACTGTATATCATGCTGGAAAGGTTACCGAATGTAAATCCAACTAAAACAATACGAACCAGTGATACCGCTATCGTACCGCTGATCCCTACCGTGTATAATCCTATGATCGACACCAGATTCGCAAGGCCCAGTTTCACGCCCGGAACCGGAATCGGAATGGGGATCACAGCCTCGATATAACTGAAAATAAATGCCAGGCTGATCAACATGCCATAAAGCGCTACCCATTTTGCTGTCTTATTTCTCATATCCCAATATACCATTCTTAATCTTCTGACACTGACGCATCATACGGGATCTTCCCGCCAGAAAACCCTCATTCATGCACTGTATTGATTCTATCATATTCTATCATGGACTTCAATGCTTTTTCTGTATCATAAGCTTCCACGTTTTTCTGTTGCCATTTTCCCTTTTTATGCTATAATTATGTGACTGGATTTTTCTAAACAAACTGGAGATAATCTTTACATGAAAACGCTTAAAAAGAACATGAATAAATGGGATGTGATCCTCGTGACCGCATTCCTTTCCATAGCTGCCATCAGCTTCATCGGCTACCATATCATCCACCAGGCTCCGGCTGTAACTGTGGAGATCAGTTCCTTCGGTCAAGTGGTAGAGACTGTAGACATCTCCAAGGACGGAACCTATGAGATTCCCAATGCCTTGGGCGGCTTCAATACCATCACCGTCAAAGACGGCCAGGTCTCCTGTACTGAGGCGTCCTGTCCGGATAAAATCTGTATCCATCAGGGTCATATCTCCCACAACGGTGAGATGATCGTCTGCCTGCCGAACCAGATGATCGCGAAAGTAGTTGGAAACGACAAATAAGCATAAACAAGGGCGTGTGAAAAAATGAGAAATCATTTTTTCATACGCTCTTTTTTATAGGCT
>ERZ773133.1041-NODE-1041-length-34965-cov-13.170696_pt1 | contig 34965 bp, 35 predicted proteins | sample MGYA00580861_ERZ773133 | MGnify/ENA primary metagenome ERZ773133 (study PRJEB29015, sample SAMEA2737844) | human gut metagenome | biome: human gut; feature: human-associated habitat; material: faeces | place: China | collected 2012 ...
TGCCGCGCTTATCGTAGGTATAGCCGTAGTCATAGATGCGGGTGAGCTTCTGCTCATAGCCGCACACATGCTTGCTCACCATCTGGTTGAGGTCGTTGTACTGGTAGGTATCCTCTTCGCCCTTGGTGGGACCGCTCTGCTTCAGCAGGTTGCCCAGCGCATCATAGGTAAAGGGCCGTGCGGCTCTTGAGGTTTTCCGTGGCGTCGCTGTCCCGCTGGAACTCCGTCAGCACATTGCCCTCGGCATCGTAGGTGTACTCATACTTGACCTTGGGCGTCTTGTTGTAGAGCTGGAAGGGATCAGTGTCCACTGTCTTGAGGAGGTTGCCCTCGGCGTCATAGGTATACTGCTCGATCCAGCCGTTGGGATAAGTCAGCTTGCCAGGGCGGTTGGCAACATCGTAGACATAGGCATAGGTGCCGTCATCCGCGTCAATGACGCTGGTGAGGTTATACACCGCATCATAGAAGTTGGAGACCTTGCTGCCGTCCGGATAGGTAATGCCGGTCTGATTGCCCACGGCGTCATAGGTGTAGGAAACCGTATTGCCCTTGTGGTCGGTCATCTTCTGGAGGCGACCCAGCAGATCCAACTCGAAGGTGTTGGTGCCAGTCCAGTCATCCATCTGCACCAGTTCGCCGACCTTGTTATACTGGTAGGAGACTTCCTTTGCCCCATTGTAATTGATTTTCTTCACCAAATCAAGGGCGGTGTAGGAATACTGCGTCACATAGCTTCATTTGATATTCTCCTCTCTACGATACATGACAGTGGGTCTGCGGCGGATGTTGCCCCAATGACCACCTCCTCCAAAAATGCGCCCTCACTATATTCATCTCCTGACAGTGTCGATTTGTGACAAGAAGTTCGATTTTTTCTGCGATTTTTTGTGACGCATGCCATTCATTTCTCTGCACCGTAATGATCGTCGGTACAGATGCACTCCTATTGTTTTCGCATGGGGAAAATGCAAAAATATCATGTGCATTATATCTATAAGAGCGATAAACGCCTTGATGGTCGATTTATTGTACGAATGACTCCCTGTATAATATGCGTATAGGCAGAATAGTACCGTGGCGCGTATTACAGGAGACGCTGAAGTATGATTGATTATCAGGAAATCGGAAACAACATTAAAATATGTCGAATCCGCTGCAATCTCAAGCAGGCTGAACTTGCCGAAATGGTCGGTGTTACATCCCAGCACATCAGCCACGTTGAGAGGTGTCAAACGAAGCCGAGCCTGACATTACTGGTGGATGTATCGACAGCACTGCGCGTTGATCTTTACACTCTGCTTGGAAGCAACATTCCGGTTCATCCGGACGTCAGCATTTCTGTTGAATTTGCAAGCATGTTGAAAGATGCCGCGCCGGAGCAGGTCAAATTGTGCCTGTCTGTGTGCAAAACGATTATGGAGCATGGCGAGAGCCACCAGTTCAAATAAATCAGCTGCCGGCTGTTGATTGCATGGCAGCTGATTTTTTTGGTGAGATTTTGCGAAGGAAGGGATTGTATGGATAAGCAGCAGCGAGAGTACATCCATCATTTGATGCTTCAATACTCTGATGCTATGATCCGGCTTACATATCGTCGCATAGGGGACTGGCATCTTGCGGAGGACTTGGTACAGGAGACCTTTCTGACAGCGTGCTGCAAGTCGGAACGGGTATGCGGTCACAAGAAACCGGTGGCGTGGCTCTTTGAGACATTGAACAATTTGACCTTGCGCGAAAGCCGCCGCTTTTATCATACAGAGGTTTCGATTCAAGATATCGCTGAGAGCCATGAGCTCACAGAACTTCCAATGACCTGTCATATTCCGATGGGGCTATACTGTGGTTTGCAGGTAAATACTAAGTATACTAAAGAAGCAGGAAGCCTCTGCCACGGTAGAGGCTTCCTGCTTGTTAACTTTATGACCGCGTTATCGGACAATCAGCCTTGCTTTTCTCCCTGGGTGCGGACACCGAAGCCGTTGACCTCGATTTCCTCTTCGACGGGGATCGTCAGATATTTGCGCCCATCGATCACACGAGCCTCCAGCAGATAACTCTGCTCGGGCGCAACAAAGATAGTCGCGTTGGCCGTTTTTACCTCAAAACGGCCACTGTCGATCAGATTCAACGGGTTTAAGGTAACGCCAGCGCCAAAGCGCTCATTACAGCAGCTTTGGAACGCTTCGGCTTTTTCTTCACTGATCGCGGCATCCACCAGAATGGCGGCTATGTCTTTTGTTCGCGGGCAGCTCCTTCCAACTGTTTTGCTCGTCTCTTTAGCACTATTTTAATTAGAACCGCGCTTCTAATAAATACCGTTTCACTTCTAATGATTAGAAAGATAGTACAAATTATCTGCATAATGAGGGTGAAGCAAACCATGAAAAAAGAGGTAAGCAAGCTGGAGGGTCGCTAAGAAGATCCTTGTATTAGAGGAAAAGAACAGATGCCGTACAAGCAGCCAAAGGAACTCTGGAAGCATAACAGTTTATGCCCTGCGATTTGAAGTTCTTTTCTATTCGCACGAAGGAAACTTCTATTTTCAGGATGATGAATACGTCCCCGATATAGCGGGGCAGATAAGGAAAAAGAGAAACGTACAGCATTGTCTGCTGTGCGCTTTTCTTTTACTTTGTCGGAATTTAGCAAGCGAGCGATATCGCTGTCGCAGTCCCCCGTTTCTGAAATTTTCCCAAAAATCAGAAACGGAGGAACGAAGATGTATATAAGAAACGATGGAAAAGGGGAAAGCAACATTACCCAGAATGGATTTACCGCCTATTTGCTCTCGGCGGTTGCGCACAGGAAGGCAGACTATCTTCACGCCAAACAGCGCCGACAGGCGAGAGAGGTACTGACAGATCCGGATGACCTGTCAACTGAGGAGTCTCCCGGCATTTCTGATCCGACCGACTTGCGTTGCTGCATTGAAAATGCCGCGCTTGAGGAGGTTTTGAATCGCATCAGCGAGAGAGACCGCTATATCTTCTTTTCCCGTGCTTTGCAAGGACGCAGCTTCCATGAACTCGCTTTAGAGCTTGACCTTGGGTATCAGGGAGTTGCGGCTGCATATCATCGTGTCTGCAAAAAAGTCAAGGAAGCTACAGGGAGGGATGTAAAGTGAACTTCAAGGATCTATTGCTCCGTGCAAAAGATGGTGACCAACAGGCGAAGGAAGAGATATTTTTGATGTATCGTCCGCTGCTGTTCAAGGAGTCCTGCGTGAACGGCATCTTTGACGAGGATCTCTTCCAGGAACTTAGTGCAACGCTGATTCATTGTATCAGGATGTTCAAGCTCTAAGCTGCCCCAAATGGGGGGCAACCGCAGTTCATTACCTAAAAAAGCTGGGCGGCGAGGAAACTCGCTGCCCAGCTTTTGCACTATAATTACCGTCAAATATTCTCCGAATACGCTTTTAGTATTGAGGGGAGTATATCACTCCATACCGAAGATATGGTAGATATAATTCTTTCTGGCATCGGCCAAGTGATAAACATAGACCATATCACCCTCAATCCTGTAAACGCAGACATAATTCCCCATGAATAAGGCTCGAAAGCCGTGTTTCCCCATGAGCGTATCATATTTTACTGCGCCCATCTCCGGAAATTCCGCAAGCTGATTGATCGAACCGAGTATCGTGTCCGCAAACTTTTTTGCATACGGTAACCCAACCTCTGTTTTGTAGTATTGCAGAAATTGACGGTATTCCGCTCTTGCTTCGGTCAACCATTCAACTTTCACTGAGCAGGTCCTCCGTCTCCGCCTGCATTTCAGAAGCAGAATATGTCTTGGCGCCTGCCAGTTTGTTCTGTTCCCTGCGCAGCATTTCCGCAAACAATTCCAACTCCGCCTGTCTCTTTTCCCAGAGATCAATCGGCAGGAATACCATTTCGCCTTCTCCGTTGCGGGTTAGATAAATCGGCTCCTGTTTTTCGGTAGACAGCTTCACCATACTGTCGTAATTGTTTCGCAGCGCGGTTGCCGGACGAATCATCATATCGCACGCCCTCCAATACAATTATTATGTCTTAATTATATAAGGATTATTACCTCACGTCAAGATTTTACTGCAGTACCCTCAAACTCTCCCAGATAGTTGAAGCGGGAGACCGTATGCCAGTCTCCCGCTATATCCTTATGCACTTTCTCCGGCCATGCGGAAGAACTCATCTGGCGACAGAATCTTGATTCCAAGCTCCCGTGCCTTTGCCAGCTTACTCCCGGCGTTCTCGCCGCAGATCAGATAATCTGTCTTGCTGCTCACCGAGCTGCCAGCATGAGCGCCCAGAGATTCGATTTTTGCGTTGATCCCATCGCGGGTGTATGGCTCTACTTTTCCGGTCACTACAAGGGTCTTTCCGACAAAGGGATTGCCCATATCGGTGCTGGCCGCAGGCGTCTGATAGGTCTTAATGCACACCAACCGCCGCAGCTCCGTCCAGATCGTCCAGTTTTCCTCGCTGCGGAACCATTGATGGATATTCCTGTGCAGCGTTTCTCCGAAGTCCGGGAGCTGTGTAAAATCAAAGCTCTGGCACACGGCCGTTTCAAATTCCGCAAGGTTTCCGCGGAACCTTTGGCAGATAGCCCTGCTGGCTGTGCTGCCCACCATGGGAATATCCATAGCGGTCAGATACTGCTCAAAGGTGGTAATGCGGCTGTGCTGGATGGCGTCCCAAAGATTTTGCCAGGATTTTTCTCCAAAACCCTCCATCTGAACGATCTCCGCCCTGTGCTTGTCTAGAGCAAAGATGTCCATATAGGAGTGAAGCCAACCCTTTCCGATGAACTTTTCCAGGATCGCCTCAGAAAGTCCCATAATATTCAGCGCCTTCGGGCTTGCGAAGTGAACGAATTTGCGCAGCTTTCGCGTTTCACAATGCTCGTTATCGCAGAACAGCGCCGCCGTGACCTTTTCCACCCCGTTTACGGTATTTCTGGTCGTATGGATACGAGTGGGCTGCCCACAGCATGGGCATCTGGCTGGAACGACTTTGTCTCTGGCGTAGCAGTCTCTGTCCAGATTTTCCTCCACATGGGGAATGATCTGATTGCGCTTGCTCACCTTGATGCGGCAACCCGTCGCCAGCTCCAGATTCTCGATAAAGGAGAGGTTATGGAGACTAGCTCTGGATACCGCGCAGCCGTCGATCTCCACCGTGTCAAAGACCGCCACCGGAGCAATTTCCCCTGTGCGGCTGGGCGTCCATTCGATTGAACGAAGCACGGTTTCATAGGTGTCATCCTCAAACTTGAACGCAAGCCCGTCCTTATAGTGATGCCCGGTCCGTCCGCAGGACTTTGCGTAGGCTGCATCGTTGTAGATGACCACGATGCCATCGATAGGTATGTCGTTTTCCTGCGCGTATTTCCGCAGGTGCCGGATACCGGCGTCCATATCGAACTGCGTCAACGCCTGCTTGCTCGCCAGATACTTGCAGATGGGAAAGCCGAGCTGTTCGATGGCCCGAAGCCGCTGCGACTTCCAAGCGTATTCTGTAAAGCCCTCCAGCACATTGAAAGCCATAAAGGTCACACGGCGATCCTTGCAGGCGCCGCAGTCCAGCAGACGGACAGAGCCGGCAGCCAGATTGCGCCCATTTTTATAAGGTTCGCCATTTCCGTCCCGCAGCGTGTCCCTTAACGCCTCAAAATCGCTGGGACGGATAAATGCCTCGCCGGTAACAACCAGCCGTTCTTTGTACGGGATCTTATCCGGGATTCCGGAGATCCCCAGCACATTGTGGGTAATGTTCTCACCCGTATCTCCATCGCCGCGGGTAGCGGCCTCCATCAAAAGGCCATTTTCATAGGTCAGCTTTACCGTCAGGCCGTCCAGCTTGAGCATCAGCATGACCATCTGCTCTCCCGCAAAGCGCAGAAGCTCCGCGCTGCTCTTCGTTTTATCCAACGACAGCAGTGGGATCGGATGCGCTGTTTTCACCAAGGCGCTGACAGCGGGATAGCAGCCTACCGTCTGCGTGGGCGAGTTCGTCATGCTGAAGCCGGTTTGCTTTTCCAACGTACTTAGTTCATCAAAAAGTGCGTCATATTCGGCGTCTGTCAGAGACGGCGCGTTCAGATTGTAGTATTCATACCGGCAGCGGTTCAGCCGGTCGGTCAATTCCCGTATTCTCTGCTGCTTGCTCTGCTCCATTCCTCACACCAGCCTTTCCTTGGAGAAAGCTCCGAAGTTCAGTTCATAGATCATTCTTTCGATCCGTGCGTCATCGTTCCATGCAGTCTCCATCGCCGCACGGTTTTTTGCCTGTACCGAGACCAGACCGGCCCGGAGCTGCATCAGCAGCTCCGGGCGTTGGGCGCAAATAACTGCGAGGTTTCCCAACTGTTTCATTTTCACATGACTCCTTTTATACAGCAATATAGGTTTCCCAGTACGATTCCCGCTGTGCAGCAATCGTGAGTGGAACAATGGTGCTGCCGATATTGGCCGGCGCCTGCGTCAGTCCATAGACAGCTTGCGTACTCCGGACACGAACCATCTCCCGCTTGAGCTGAGAGAGAATGTACTCTTTCAGATACCCCTTACAGGGATCATAGCTGTTGACTGCCCGGATCAGGCGTACCGCCAAAGACTGGTACACATCATCGGGATCTATGGGCGCCGCCTGCATCCATGCGGCGTACTGCGCCATGACCGTGTCAATGCACCAAAGATGCTGCTCCACCACAGCGTTGCGCTGCGTGATCGTAAATCCGTTTTTCATGTTCTCTACAACTTCCTTTCCTTCGTTCAAATGTGTTGTGCTGCGGCTTAGGCCGCAGTTTCCATGAGATCCGACACCAGAACATCCACCAACCGCTGACCGGCAAGGTCGCCGGTATGGATACGGATGTCATCCTGTCGCAGCTGCTCGAATTCCTGCAGGCGAAGGACCTTGCTCTTTTTCGCTTTTTCCCGGTCGCTCTCTGTCAAGCGCTCGGAGACAACCTTCTGCCATTCTTTCAGGAATTTCTCCGCGTCCTTGAGGTCATCGTTCTGCCGGTCAAAGTAGGTCCGTTTCTGCCGTATCGTGCCGTTTGGCTCCACCTCAAGGGTGTAGTATGGCTTGTCGATCTCTGCGGTCTTGCGCAGGAACAGGATATATGCCTCCTGCTGCTCGATGCGCTCCCAATAGCGGTCTGACTTGCCGACACAGTGGGAAAGCGCATCGCCCTCGCGCATAATATCGCGTACACCTGACGGAACAACGATGGAATACACCTCGCCGGTATATTCATATTTCGGTTTGATCAAGCGGCAGATACCCGCAATTTTCGGATGTTGCTCGGCAATCTCGGCGGCTTCCAAGTCCTTCCTTCTGTTTCGCATCTGTTCCACCAATTCATCGTGGCGCTGACGCAGCAGCTTGACGCGGTATACAATCTCATCGTTGGTATTGATTCCCAGTTTATCCGCCATGGAAAGATAATCCCGCCATGTGGAAATAATCTGCCGCAGGGAATCCCGCGTGCCGCTTTTCTGACGCTGAAGATAGTTGCAGACCTGCCGCTCCGACATTCGATCCAGAATGAAGTCGATATCGGAAACATGGATCTTCTCCTGCTCCAGCCAGTGCAGCACATGATCCGGAATGATTCTGCCGCTGCATTTCTCCCGCTGCAGCCAGTCGAGCATAATGGCGCCGCCGTTGAGTGTCCGGAGCCGCGAAAGCCGGAGCGTATCAAGTGCCAATGCCTTGACGAGACTGGTTTCAGACTCCTGCCGGATACAGCTCTTTACAGCTTTGACATTTTCCATACATTCCACCGTCAGCCTGGATAGGCCCGCCTTGCATATCTGCTCAATGCGGGGAAGGCTCTCCCACGTGGCCAGATACCAGTTAGGACTTACGTGCCCCCTGCAAAGTCTTACATACTCACTCAATCCGGTCCTTGCAAGAAATGGGGCAATGCTGGAAAGCGTTTTTCCATAGATGCTCCCCGGCTGATAACAATACTCGTTGTAGGAATAGCCCATACCTGTGTTGATGTACTCATCTATGCCCTCCACCCATCGGACGCGGCGCTGCTTATACCAGCCCCAGTGATACGGGTGAGAGGACAGATCAGCACGATAGAAAATACGCTGCTTTTCAAAGCCGGAGGTTTTCGATACGATGACATGCTCTTCTTTCCGATACTGTCTGCTCACTTGGAATTGGCGAACTACGAACCCGTCTCCGCACTTTTGCGCCAGATATACGCATTCGGTCGGCGAGCGCAGGTACTCCGTTATTTTCCCTTTCGCCTTGAACGTGATCTTATGGCGGCATCTCGGGCACTTTCCTTCCGCGTTGTGATACGGCTGCCGTTTCAGTGCAACTTCCTTTTCGCAATAGGTGCAGTAGCCGTGCTTTGCGCCGCCTCTGCGATAATCGTAGAAGATGTAGTTTTCCTGAATACCCACCTTATTGACCCACCGCTCCCAGTCCTTCGGCAGCGGCGGTGTCTGAGAGAGCTCCGCATCCCACGGATCGGTTTCCTTTCTATGCCGGCGTTCCAGTTCAGCATCACGAACGGCGCGCTGAAATTTCAGAATAGCCCGATATACGCTTTTTTCATCCGACACCAGATATTGCCGGATCTGTGCATCATCCACGGCGCTGATCCACACGTTATTGGATCCCTTCGCCTGCCATTCCAAGTAGTCGATCTTTGCCGTCCGCCACTCGTTACGGGTACGGTCATAGGTGAGAAACTGCTGCTTTTCTTTCTCCATGAAAATCTCATAGACCGGCAGCGTTCCTCCAAGGCGCATTGCATCCGGGTCATACAGGGTGACTTTCAAAATGCCGCCCTCTACCGCGCTTCGTACAAAACCGCTGTATCGGCATCGATAGGAAGTGTTCCAGCCCGAACCGACCTTGACCGGGACATCCTCGCGGGCCACCGCAAGCATTTCTTCAGTCGCAGGCAGATCCTTCATTTTCAACAGGCTGTCCTTTTTCATTTCTGCACCGCCTCTCTTTTCACAAAATCAATGTCATACCATACTCCGGGCTGGATTTTTTCTCCATCTACTTCGGCAACAGCAATCTGACAGATTACTTCGGTTTCACGCCGCTCTCTGGCAAATGCGAGAATATCGCCCAGCTTTCCACACGCAGCGGGTTCCTTGCCTCGAACGATGGCATAGCCGTTGCGGCTAGTGCTGTGCTCACGCTGTACCTTGCCGCTTACCTTGCGGCATGGGTGATCCACCATGTAGGCAAGCGCATGGAGAAAGAATTCTTTCCTCGTCAGCTGCCGCAGGATCGTCAGCTCTGTGCAGGCAATTTTGGAGTCACGATCGTCCTCGTCAATATCCCCGCCGGGCTGCACCAAGCAGTAAATGGAGCGATCCATATCGCTGTAATAGGTGAGACAATCCAGCGGATTCTCCGCACAGTGAAAGCCGTTGCTGGCGCAGTTTGCCTCCGGGGTGACATTCTTTCCCATGACGAACCGATAGCCACGGCAGGAGAGATCCGGCTCAAAGCCTTTATAAGCGTACATCAGGCTGCCTCCCCAAAGGAGGAGAGGTCACCCAACGAGATCTGCCCATCGTCGGCTTCCGCTTTTTTCGGCGGTTCCTTCTTCTCCGGCTTGTTCTTCTTTTCTTCCTTTTTCTTCTTGGAAACGGACTTGGAAGATGTTTTCCCACGATAGGGCTGCGGGACAAACTCTTCTTCATCCCCCTGATCCTCCTTGGCATTGGGGTCACGGAAATAGTCCTCCGCCCACTGGTAGCAGAGATCGTCGGGAATATCGCAGCCGTATGCCTGCTGACCGGGGCCCGGTTGAACGCCGTTCGCTTTCAACTCATCCTGCACATAATCCCATGCCTTCCGGCTGATATACTGGAAACAGTGGATCATGCTCTTGCGCGGGTGCATGGTGAGCCGGGCAAAGCCGAGGTCATCAATACACTTGGTCTGGATAAACTCGGCAACGCTCTCTTTCATGTTGCGCCGCGTCAGCTTCTCCGTATCTGCGGACACACGCTTTGCGGCAGCCTTGAGCAGCTCTGCCGGGCCCATGGCATCCAACCTTTCCAGCGCGGCCTGTTCCGCCCGCCGCTTTTCCGCCTGCTTGGCGTCCCACTCTGCTTTGCGCTTGGCTTCAGACGCTTCGTGCGCACGGCGTGCCTCATCCTCGCTTTGGGTGTTGGGGGCGGTTGCCGGTTCGCTGGCCGCCGCTGCCGGAGTCGGAGCTGCAGTCGGAGAACTTGCTGTCGCCGGTTCCACAGGAGCCGTCTGCGGCATATCCATAGCATCATCTTCCGTAAAGGCGTCGGAAACGGCAGCCTCGCTGTTTTGAAGCTCGTAATCCATATTTGAAAAAGCGCCCATTCGTACATTCCTCCTAAATAAAAAATGAGAAAAGGACGCTCCTGTGCCAATGGCACAAGGCGTCCCTTCTTACATACTGCGCTCAAACCGTATAGACCAGTGTGCTGAATGGGTCGAAGCAATAGCACACGACGGCCGGGTACTGAGCGGCTGTTCTTTGAATTTTCTGTTGGACAGCAAGGGCCTCTCCCATTCCACAGGGAGTATCCCATCCAGTCCAGACCATAGCTGTGAAATAACGGTGTTCCGGATGATACCGTGTCTCCGCCCCAAGTCCTTGACAGATTCCCAGCATGGCTTTCAGCTGCTTTGTCTTCTGCTCGTCCATTTCTAAATGGATCGTCTGTGGTAAAGCCTGCATTCAAGCCTTCTTTGCCAGCGCGGGAGAAAATTTCACCTGCAGGAAACCAGCCATATCACAGTAGAAGTATCTGCGCTCGCTTTCATCATAAAGCTCCAGCACATCGGATGGGGCAATGCTGCGGCCGCGATAGTCCGGGGGGAACGCCTGATTATAGCGTGCAAAAATGCGTTCCAGAATATCACGTTCATCTTGCCCGACCGGGCAGGTTAGCTCACCGTCGTAAACGAGTGTGTATTCCGCCGCCGGCGGCTGCTGAAAGCCGGCCTTGTGCAGCGCGTCAATGCCGCCAAAGGCGAATGCGCGCGTCTCGCCATGCTCCAAATCCAGCTGGTAAACACGAAACCGCTGCGTTTTACGCTGACTGTCCAACAACTCCTGAAAAGAAACGCCAGGGTCGGTTTGTAAGTACGCATCGTATTCCTGCTCTGTCAGCCCCAGATACTCCCGCAGGGAAATACTGTCCACCTTCATCGCATGCCATTTTTCCGTACAGGCTTCCAGCATTTCCAGCCCGCATAGGCCATTAAGATATTGCTCCTTAAATGTCATTCCTGGATCCTCCTTCATTTTCTGTTCTTTGCGGCGCAGCGCAAGCTGCCAGTCGTCAATGCCCTTGTAATTGGGATTCCATGTGAGCCTGCGGCAACGCATCCCGTGCCTGGCCGCCAGCGCATAGATCTTCGATGCGCCTTTTCCCACCATTTCATTACTGTACTTATCCATGTCCTCCGCCTCGATGATCTCCTCCGTTCCGTTCCGGTGCAGGAATGCAAACAGTTCATCCAGCTTGGCGGTGTTGTTGGCTCCCAGCGTGGCAACAAAGGTCCTGTGCATCAGCGCGTGAGCGACATCCGCCTTGAGGCAGCCTTCCGTCACATATACAACGCGGGAGCATGGATCGCCCACAAAATGAATGGGGCTCCCCGAGGTCGTTCCCATGCGCTTTCCCGTGGAGGACAGCGTCAGGTATTTCACGCCCGTTTTCTCCGGTGGATCGTCTTTATCCTTGAGCGGATGATCCAATCGGATCTGTGCGCCGCGGATCAGACCGTCTACACCGAAGATGGGAATGATGATGCCTGATGTCCGCTGATGGAATTTGACCGTCCAGCAGCCGTTATCATCCACATAGAAGCCGGGAACACCCTGCACCCTGCAGCCCGCCTTGACCAACCGATTGGTCAGGGAGCGGCACAGGAAAGGGGGCGGCGTACTCTTGAAGCCAAAGCGTGTGATCTCATCGTCGGACAGCCCCCGCACAGACCGGAGGTGCTTGCGGTGCGCCGGGATGAGTGTCAGCATGGACAGCAGCATGGAGAGGGTCTGATGCACTTCCTGAACAGAAGCCGCGTCAGACTGCTCGGCCTCCGTAGGCGCCGTTTTCTCCGGAACCGTATAGTCCGGTGAAAAACCATTTACCGCCAAAGCGTCGCAGATTTCCCGATAAGCGTCTGAATTGCTGACGCCATATACCTTTGCGTAAAGGGACAGCATTCCGCCGCCTTCACCGCAGTAGTTACAGCGCCACAGGTCTTTTGCCGTGTTCAGATTCATTTTCCCCCGGCGGTCACCGCAGATGGGACAATCCACATACACCTGACCGGGAGCCCTCCGCCTGATATTCAGGCGGAGGAGCCCGGCCACATCCATAATGCCAAAGGGGAGATCATGCTTTTTCCCGTAATTCAAACCAGCATCCCTCCCAAGACGCGAAATTTACGGATGGAAAGCGGTCAGCTTGCCTTTAACTGCTGCGAACCGCCCATCAGAAGCATGGCGGCAGCCTTCATAATATTGCCGCAATCCTCACAGAGATAGGCGTAATATTTCAGGCTGGAGGGACGCTGCTCAGAAACCTGTGCCATCGTCCAGCCCTTATTGACGCCGGTGGTTACGACCAGCTCCGCGGCTTCCTCTTCTGTCATCAGCGAAAGGATCTCGTCCACCGTCATATCGTCCGAATATTTCGGTGCAGCCGCTGTCGATGCCGCTGCCGGCATATCGACCACGACAGGCTTCACCGTCTGCGCTGTTTCAGCCCGCTCCATGACAGCAGGCTCCGCTGTTTCCGAGGGAACCTCCTGCGCCTTTTGGGGCATAACCGGATCAGGCTCAGAAGCCGCAGTTCCGCCGCTTAACGCCTGCAGCAGACTCATGGCGTCTGAAACGCTTTCCGTCTGCTGGGTGGTGTGAACCTCTTGCTGATTTACGTTGGGCGTCTTTGTCGCCTCCTGCGGTTGAACCTCTTGCGGTGTAGGCACTGCCTGCACCGGATGATTTTCACCGACAGACGTTTCTCGCTGCGGCGCTGTGGTTCTATTTACCGCCGGAGCAGTCTCCTGACGATTTACAGCGCCCGTTGCGACTTCCTGTTTTCCATCGGCCTGTGCATCTACCTCCGCAGAGGGGTTGATCTCACAGAGCTGGATGCCGAAGCCTGCATTATCCAGCGCCGTTTTCAGTGCCTCGTCCTGCGCGGCCTGCACATAGCGTCCGGCAGGAGCCTGAGCCTTTTCCACCGCCGCGGTAAAATTGGTAATGGGCTGGTTGTCCTCTCTGGACAGAAATACCTGCGCCTCATAAACGGCGATCTGGTCGGTGACCCGCAGCCGGTTCAGCAGCATTTTTCCATCGGGGCAGGCCAATCGGAACCAGAGCCGCTGATAGCGCGGCTCCAGCTCGATTCCGCCGTTGGCGTTTCTTTTCAGAAAGCGCAGCGGGTCAAAGCCCTGCACCCTGCGAAGCTGCTGCACGGCGGGGATCGCCTGGGTCAGCATAATTCTTTCTCTGGACATGGTTTGATACTCCCTTCATAAAATAAATAAGAGATGACTGTGCGTTTTTTTGCACATTCATCTCACATTAACTGGCACGCTGCCATTCTTCGCCCTCTTCGTTACGGAGAGCCTTGCGCGTGACTGCCTTATAGTAGAGGGCGATGCGTTCGCCCAGCATGGTATTGCGTTTTCCTTTTCGGCTCCGATGGATCGCCATATACAGCGCCCTTTTTTCACCCACCAGCAGCACCCGCCGCTTGGCACGCGTGATTGCCGTGTAGAGAAGATTCCGCGTCAGGAGCACATTATGGGCAGCCAGCAGTGGAATAATGACCGTATCATACTCTGAGCCCATGGATTTGTGGATCGTAATGGCATAGGACAGCTCCAAATCATCCAGAAGTACCTGCGGGCAATCCATATAGCGGCCGTCAAACTCGATCACGACATTGGTGCCGCTGATTTTGCGGATGGTACCGATGTCACCGTTGAAAACACCCTCGCCGACCTGCTTGCCGGAGCGGTTATACAGCTTGATCTCATAGTTGTTCCGCATCTGCATCACGCGGTCGTTGAGGCGGAATATCTTTCCAGCGTACACGATCTCCGGCGTCTCCAGCGCTGCGGGGTTGATCTCCTCGCGGATAGCTTCATTCAGGCTGTTGACCGATGCCTCGCCCTCGGAGCGGAACGGCGATAAAATCTCCACCTGCTCGATTCCTTTTGCGGCGATCTGCTCCCGGTAAAGCTCACGGATGATGCCGGCAGTCTCCTCCTGGCTCTCTGCCTTATGAAAGGCAAAGTCCTCACCATAGTAGAGCGTCGTTTTGCCCTCGTTGATAAACCGGGCATTGTGGGCAATCAGGCTGTCCTGCGCCTGACGGAAGATCTCGTCCAGCACCGTGACTGGCACGACGCCGGAGCCGATCAGCTCGTGAAATACATCACCGGCGCCCACACTCTCTAACTGGTCTGCATCACCGACCAAAAGGACTTTGGTGCCGGGGCGCAAGCGTGAAAAGAGCTGATGGATTAGCCACATATCGACCATGGAAGTCTCGTCCACGATCAGGAGCCCTGCCTCCAGCGGTTTCCGTTCCCGGTCTTTCTTGGATTCCGAATCACCGTGAAGCCCCAGGATGCTGTGGAGCGTCTGTGCTTCATCGATCCCCGTTGCCTCCGCCATACGCCGGCTCGCCTTACCTGTGGGCGCTCCGAGTACGATTTTCTGCCGTGGATAGAGTTGACGGTACACTTCGATCACCATTTTCAGAACCGTGGTCTTGCCGGTGCCGGGGCCGCCTGTGATAATGGACAGGTTATGCCGGAACACCATTTCCACGCCTTCTGACTGGCGCTTGGACAGGTTGAGCCCTAAGCTACGCTTTACTTGCTCCAACGGCTGCGTGATGTCCACCACCGTCGGCTTTGCCAGAAATAGCTCTACCGCTTTCTGTGCGGTTTCGCTCTCCTGCAGGAATTGCTTGGGCAGATACACATTGCCGTGATTCGATACCACCTCATCCTGCCGGATCATGGCAGACAGCTCCTGTTCGACCTGGCTCATGGGGACGCGCATCTGCGGGAGGGGTATCCGCTCATTGAGCAGCTGCATAGCCGCTTTGAGCAGAGCCTCCGCCTCCAGATAGAGATGCCCGTCCTTTGTCCGTGCGTCCTCCAGCGCATAAAAGAGCGCACCGTGGACGCGCTTCGGATCACGCAGATCTCCACCGGATTTTTGCACGATGGCGTCAATACGCTTAAAACCGAATCCCGGCACCTGACAGAGATTGAAGGGACTCTGTCTCACGATGTCCGCACAGGCAGGGCCGAAATGCTGATAAATCTTCTGCGCGGTCGTCGGCGTGACCTTGAACGGGGCCAGCAGGGTCATCAGGACACGCATCCGGCTGGTTTCCGCATAGGCGTCCTTGATCTCCGCAAGCCGTTCCTTCGTAATGCCGCGAATCTCAAGAAGCCGGTCTGGCTGATGTTCCAGAATCTCCAGAGCGTTGACACCAAACTTTTCAATGATCGCGTCGGCGGTCTTTTCTCCGATGCCCTTCAGCAGACCGGAGGCAAGATAATTGCGGACGCCCTCCAATGTGGGCGGCACGATTTCCTGCCAATGATCGACCTGAAGCTGGAGCCCGTATTTTCCGTCCTTCCACTCTCCATCCATCTCGATCTTCACCGTATCCGTCTGCGGCAATTCGATGCCGACGGCGGTAAAGCGGATCAGATGGTCATGATAGCGATAGGGACTCCGGGCCTCTGTGGGTACGCTACTGTCCTCCGTTTTCATCCGAAGAACAGAATATTTGCTGGACGCATTGAAAAACAGTACCTTGTCCAGTGCTGCAACAATGCTCACAGCACATCACCTCCCTTTTCTTTCACGCTGCCTGCAAGGCAGCTTTTTTCACATGGAATCTTCGCCATTCGGACACCGTGACATACTGATCGTAAATGTCAGGGTGTTCGTCCTTCAAACGCTCTAAGGCGTCCTTCGATATGCCTGCGGAGCGTACCGGATTATAGGTTATGGTGTAGCTCCCCGCAAGACCGTTATACACGGCGGTACAGCTTGTGCCCATTCTCTCGATGAGCATACCCTTCAACCGTTTGATGTCCTTGTCCAGCTTGCTCACATCAGCCGACAGCGCCTTTTTCTGCTCTTGCAGGGAAAGAAGCATGGACAGCTGCCCAAACTGCGTCTGTCCCAGCAGCACGGGAGGCGCATCCTTGTCCGCAGGCCCCAGCTTTCGCCGCAGGCTTTCGAGGATCAGGTCGCCATCCGCTTCCACATAGGGAGGCGGCGTTTTTGTGAGAACATGATTCTCCCAGAAGTCCCGTTCCAAAGCGATCAGTTCTTCTTCATAGGCCATGTCACGGTCGATACGGCGGATGATTGCCTCGTCTTCCGAATTTCCGTAAAGGCAGCAGAAGTAGACCCGGTCAATGTTCATGACCGCCATGTAGTGCCGCCCCTGCGATTCATAGTAGATAGGAACGATTTCCTCGCCGTTGTACCACCAGTTATCCTTGGCATTATAGTTCGTGGTCTTGATCTCAAGGATGGCTGATGTACCGTCCGGCAGCTCCACCATGTAATCCAGATCCGCCAGCATCCAAGGATATTGGGGATGCCGGAACATGAATGGCCGGCGGTAGATCTTATAGCCCGTCTTATGAGCGAAGATCTTGGCAACCAGTGGCTCCAGCAGGGTTCCAACTTCCAACTGGACCCAGTTTTCGGCATCATCCGCTGTGACGATATTCAGCTTGTCATAGTAGAGATCCCGTCCGGTACGGAATGGTGAAATCCCGAGAACGGCAGCGGCGTCACTTCCGCCGATGCCCTTGCGCCGGTATTCCAGCCATTGTTCACGCGGCAGACCTTCTGTACCGACGAGAATTTGCGGAGCGTAACACTTTGCGTTTTCCATGGATGCATTCCTCCTCGGTTTCATATTTGATGCGCGGCTTATTCAAAAGCCGCTTCTCTCTGTACCTGTGGTACGGTCGGAAGGAACGTCTGGGATGCCCGCCGGGTTTCCATTTTCGTCTGAATTTCATTTCTTGTTTCCACCTTTCTTGATGATATATCCTCAAAGCCTTTCGGCATTTGGGCGCAAAAAAGCGGGAACAACGATCCTGGTAAAATCCAGTATGTTTGCCTGACAGCAAACTCTCGTCATTCCCGCAGCATGGGGCGGTGCCCCGTAAAACAAAAAAGCCAGCAGCAGCCGGCTTTCATGGCACAGCAATACTACTGACAAAAACGTACAAACCTGACAACGTGCGCAGGTGGATCACTCCACACACAGATCATTGACCTATGCCCAAAGGGAAATTGCGCAAAACTCATTTACGGGCAAAGTGTAACACAATATATATGACAAGTCAATACTTTTTCTCCTTCATATTGTGTCTCAAATAGGTTTTGTTAGCTATTGTGGCGTCGAGCAGCAGTAACATCAAATGCTATGCATATCAGCACAGATACACTCTCACGCTGCAAAAAAGGAGTGTCACCTGATAGTAAGTTCGCTATCAGGTGACACTCCGGAAGGGTCAACTTAGCTGTCAACCTATCAACAGCAAAACAACGCTCTCTAATAGAAGTGCCCCAACACAGCATAAATCAAACCACGCAGATTTTTTCTTTTCTTCTACCGCTCGGAGCGCAAAAATTGCAAATCCAAAAGCAATAAAAAGCAAATCGCTCCAGTGCTTTGGATATGCCTTGACTGGAAGTAAAATCATAACGGTCAAAAATAGTGCAAGGCTTATCACATACTGTGTGATATTCTTAGGTAATTTTTCCATGTTATTATCCATTCATACAGCGATACACAACCGTATCAGCGTCTTCAATATAGTTCTGCTGATTGGCGCTTGCATACCATTTTGTGTACAACTATGTTACCGTCCCGTACCCGATAACCCCCGGACCGCTGGGGCGCTGATACGAAAGGACTCTTACAGAAATAGCGTGGATACCATCTGGGTGCACCGTCCCGCCAATATTGCAAATCTTTCCTAAAAGTACTCCTGCCGCAAAAGCTCCAAGAGGATTAAATCCGAGTGCAGCGATAACGACCGTTACAAATGCACCAGAGGTCATATCGAGCAAATCCTGCATAAATGTAATATCTTCCTTTTGGGTACCAATTAGTTTACTACCGCTGTATTTCCTACTAAAACATCCCTCCCCTCTCATAAAACTAAATACGACAAGGGAGGGAGTTTTTGGACACAACGGCTATTTATTTTTCGCAAACACTTTCTGCTAACCTAACCAGATCTTTGGCAGTGAAGAATCCGGATATGAAAAATCCAGCGTTGTCAGCAGTCATCCATACGATTGTGTTACCGATAGCAGCGTCATCGCTGATCAAAATGTCGGCAGTGCAGCCATCTACGGTTACCTTTTCAACGGCAGTATTTGTTGACTCGATTTGCCAGAATGTCTCATCTGGCGGACTTGCATAATAGAATTTCAGTATCTCACCCTCGTCATTCATATAAATGACCGACGAAGTATTTCCTACACTATCTTCTAATATCTGTGTATATCCTTCGGGGATCCAAGTTAAATAGTAGTTATTCTTTCCTTCATTGCTGGTACGCCCATCCTCAAAATGATATATAAACAGCTCTTCGTACACCTCTTTGACCCATCCAAAAAAAGATGCTCTAGCCTCTGTATCGACGGCCAGCCAAGCACTTCCGCCAATGAGGACTGCAAGTATAATAACGGCAACTTTGTGCATCATTTTATAGAAATAAGGATGATCTGCGCGCTTTTTCAGCTTTCTGATTTTTCTTTCAAACGGTTCAGAAAACTCATGAGGACGAATCGCGTCGTAACCTTCTTCCATACAACACAGATATAAGTCGCTGGATTTTTCAGCAGCAGCGCGTAGCCGCTCATCAGTGATCAAAATTCGCCGCCTCCTTCTTTGTACAGTATCTCGAGATGCTTTTTCGCTCTCTGATCAATTTTCTGCGCCCAAGATAACGTAATTCCCAACATCTTTGAAATTTCACGCAAATTGTAGCCATGATAATATTTCAACCAGATAACATGACGTTGCTGCTCCGGCAACTTAAGAATAGCCTCTGTTAGCAAATCACCTGTATGAAGTTCTGCACTCAGGTGATTAAGAATTTCATCGTTATATTCCGCAGTGGGATGGCGGCCATTCATTCGCAGCATATCAGTCACTCTGTTGTCAACTATAGTTACGACGAGCTGCTTTGTTTTTGGACTCACCGGATCAATTATTTTGATATTTTCAGCTATTTTCATAAAAGCGTAATGTACTGCGTCCTCCGCATCCTGTTCATGGTGCAAACGCTTATAGGCGACATAGTACATAAGCCCACGGTATTCCCGGTATATGTCTTCGAATTTGCTCTTGTCTTCTTCTGTCTCGATCGTTTGAAGATAAATCAGCATAGTCTTGGCTCCCTACCTGTTATGTTGGTATTATAACAAAGCGGGAAAAAGGTGTCCAGTAATTGAAGTGCCTGTCAGCACCGGAAATAAGGTTGATTAAGCTTTTCAGAAGTAAACCCTTGCTATTCCATTTTTCCAGAATGGCAAGGGTTTATCAGGTATGTATTAGCCCAATCACAAAAGCAGCCGAAGCCATAGTCTTTACGGCTAATATATGACACTATTCATCGCTCAAGAGGCCATCTACCACTTTAGCGAAGTCAGTGTCGTTTATAACCAATAATTCATCCTCACTCAAAAAAACCTCCCGTGTATCAGGGGTTCCTGTTACAATAACGCCATTATCGGTAGGTGAAAACTTGTATTCGGTTAAATTGTCGGAGACGATAATGTAAGGAGCATCTGTGGATGCAGAACAATCTTGCAGAACAGAAAAATCATCCGCAGTAAGCGCCGTAAGCGCCTTCTCCATATCCGATGCCGCAGTAACAGCGTTCTCACTTACAAGTGAGGTTGACGTCCCATCAGGGAAAGTAATCAGAATTAAGGGCTCATTCGAAGCACGAAACCGGCTACACCATTCCATGAACAATGAGTTTTCTACATCTTCAGAGGAGACATCAGACTGATTTTGACATCCAGAAAAGCAAACTGTCATGACGCATACAAACAGCAGTATATATGCTCTTTTGATTTTTTTCATAATACAATCCATCTTCTTTCCATTAATTGACTCGAGAAACAATTTCAGTAGCGTTGTAGGGGACCGGAATGCTGGTAGTGGGCCATCCCATCACAGCGGGGTGCGCGGCGTTATCAATATAGCTGATAGTGTTCAAAACCATCACTCTGCCATTGCACGACTGAATATCGTTGAGAATTGACTGGTTAATACTGACGGTAGTATAAAGGAGGGTATTAGCGCTTCCTGTAATATAAGGAGGAAGCCAATTTAAGGTGTTGACAACCTCCATAATAGCACGTGCAACATCTCGCTGAGTTTCAATCTCATTAATCCATCTTTCACCCTGCTCTGCAGTACAACCAACAACTACAAAACGACCAGGAACAGCTCCCCACTCTCGCGCCTGCTTGTATGCTACAGAGCCACCGCGGGGAGCGTACACATTATTTACTGTGCCATCCTCTAAAGGAGATAATACCAAACGTCGAAAGGAGATTACTATGAAGAGAACCGCTTCTTTGTTAATGGCTATTTGCATGGTATTTGCGCTTATGGTAAATGCTTCCGCGTTCGAATTGTCTGCCGAAGACACTGTTAAGCCCGCCGATCCTATTCAACAGATGGTTGACGAAAAGATGGCAGTGATCCTTCCTCAGTTAGCCGCACAGGACGCTCTCTATCTCGCAGATGATTATGAAGCGATTCTTTACGCCATGTTCTCAGCTGAATACGACGAAAACTCAATTTCTATACCTTATATTTCATATTAATGTGAATTTGACATTGCTTTTGCAACATGTTTATCTGAGACATAACTATTACAGCTTACAGTCACTTAGAACATTGGATACACCCCCTATCATATCGGTAAGGCATTGAAATATATTAAGTTATCAGGCGTTAACTGGAGGCCCTTTACTATTCATCTTTTAGCCATTTGTGGCACTGATAGTAACTGGGGACCGCTTTGTTCCATTCACAGAAAAATTGACAACCATGGTATAGGTTTTTCCTTTTTTGACTGCCGCACTTTTTGTCATCTTCAAAATGCCAGATCCGCTTCCGTTCCAGCTTGCGATCAAATCGCTGCCACACCGGAGTTCCATCGTCGCCGAAATCTCATCTGTCATCTTATCGCCGACAATCTGAATTACACATGAGGCGTTATTCCCATCGAAGCTCAGGTGGGGCACCGAGGTAATGCTGCGGCTTTGGATCGCATGTGCCGAAACAGAAAGAAGCATCACCAGAATAAGAGACATGCAAAAGAAACGCTTTTTCACTAATCTCACCTCCCTTCATTCTCTTAAATACGACAGCGAGGTGTATTTTTGGACAGGATAGCTGATATTTTTTCTTTGCAGTGATAGAATTTTATTGGACAAATATTAAGCCCTCGTAAAACGACTACGTTTTACGAGGGCTTATCTATTAACTTTTTCTGTAACTTGCAAAATTTGTCTATGTTTCTCCGTATTTATTGTGTGAACGGCAAATAGATGTGCCTTGAACCTTGAAAACACCGCATAGAATAGCGCGGTCACATAGATTCGTCTGGGAGTTATACAGGATCGGCTGACAGTATGCGTTTGCGTACCTGCCGGGGAAGTGCCGCACAGCGGCAGCCTGCAAATACGCGGCCTGAAGTGAGGGCGCAGGAAATGGCCCGGATATAGTTTCAAGTGAATACAAATTCCAGCTTATGGTTAAAATTTTTACATCATTTTTTACAAAGGAGGTCTGTACTTGAATAATAACCTGAAAGAATCTGCTTTACACTATCTCTCGTCTCCTGCTTTCAATAAGAACACTTTGGTTGATATTACAGAGATTCATGTACGGTCAGAACCCGATGGCGATAAGATGAAAGCATTTGTAGATGCTGTCAAAAATCCGTATCTATTCCGTGTCGGTAGTATTGGCGTTCATGTGACTTATTCAGGAAATACAGGGGATACTTTACAGCGCCGTATCCATAACTTGCTCATTTCGGAGAATTGATTTTGCTGTTTCGTATGATATAATTAGTGCGTGTAGTATAGCCATATCATACGGCCTTATAGTAGGAGGTTTATATGGCATACAGAAACCGATATGATGAATATTTGCGGAAACGCCAGGGAGTTTTGCCTGATGCAAAACAGTGGAAAGCTGCGGATTACGCACGTATTTCAAGAGAGGACGGTGATAAAGAGGAAAGCGATAGCATCGGGACGCAATTTGACATCATTGATGATTATATTGCCCATAACGATGATATCACCTTTGTTGATCGCTACTCTGATGATGGTTGGAGCGGAACTAATTTTGATCGTCCGGATTTCATGCGTCTGATGGAAGACATCAAAAAGGGAAAAATCAACTGTGTCATTGTCAAAGATTTATCCCGGTTAGGCCGAAACTATATTTTAGTGGGTCAGTATCTTGAGATGATTTTTCCTATGCTGAACATTCGCTTTATATCCGTCAATGACCGAATCGATAGTATAAAAGATCCTGCCTCCATTAACAACGCGCTGGTTTCCTTCAAAAATGTGATGAATGACGAATACTGTCGTGATATTTCAAACAAAGTTCGTTCATCGCTGGATCGTAAACGCAGCAAAGGAGAGTTTATTGGTTCTTTTGCATCATATGGCTATATGAAAGATCCTGATGACCACCATCATCTTATCGTTGACCCTGTTGCTGCTGAAGTCGTCAAAAACATCTTTGACTGGTTCTTGCAGGGAATGAGCATCATTGGCATTGCAAAAAGGTTAAACCATATGGGAATCCCTAATCCCAGCGCTTATAAACGCCAATGCGGCCTAAATTATAAGCATCCTGCCGGACAGTTGGACAGCGCATGGCCTGATTCCTCAGTAAAGCGAGTTTTGAAAAACAGGCTTTATGTTGGAGATATGGTTCAGAACAAAAACCGAACCAAAAGCTATAAGGTGCAGGTTAGCGTTGCTGTTCCCGAGGAAAACTGGGTGATTGTTCCGAACACGCATGCAGCCATCATTGACCGCGAAAAATTTGAAACGGTACAGCAGCTTTTAATGAGAGACACACGGACTTCACCCGGCATCAATCATGTCAGCATATTTGCAGGGTATATCCGCTGTGCGGATTGTCTGAGAGCAATGGGGAAAAAGAGTGTGGCACAGTCATATGGAAAGTACCACTATTATGTTTGCCAGACTTTCCGCAAAGCGGGGCACAATTTATGTACCAAGCATACCATTCGGGAAAAACAGCTTTATGACGCCGTTCTTGCTACCATCCAGTCTCAAATTGATCTCGCGGTTTCAATGGATCAGCTTGTGAATGATCTGAAAAGTCAAAATGTACGAGCTGCGAAGTCTTCTCGCCTTGAAAAGATGCTTCAATTAAAAGAAGAGGAATACGAGAAGGTTTCCCGCTGTCGAATCGACCTTTACCCCGATTGGAAAGCAGGGATACTGTCCAGGGACGAGTATCTTTCACTAAAAGCCAAGATCGGTGAGCAGCTGGAGCAAATCGAAATTGCGATAGCCAACATCAAAGAAGAGATCAGCAAGTACCAATCCGCCCCCGTCTCAGAGAACAAATTTATTTCCAATTTCCTTCGTTACCGCAATATTCAAGTTCTGACTCGTGAGGTAATTGTAGAACTGATTGAAATGATCTACGTTCACGAAGGCGGCACTATAACAATACAATTCAAATATCAGGACGAATATCAGCGACTTCTTGATTTGATTGATGAACAGGGCCTTGCCAGTGCTGCTGGCTGATATTTATGGGTCTATTGGAACATCATCCCCCGCCGCCTATGACACGCTGTGCGCGCTCTTTCGCGACACAAGGACAAAACCCGAAGACTATGACCTCATCGTGACGGGCGACCTCGGCAGGCTCGGGCATCAGATCGTCTCGGACTTTTTCGCGCGCGATGGGCTCCCTCTCGGTGAGCGCTACACCGACTGCGGGCTTCTGCTCTACGACATCGAATCGCAGGACATGCACTGCGGCGGCAGCGGTTGCGGCTGCTCGGCAAGCGTTTTGTGCGGGTATCTGCTGCGCGGGATGCGCGAGGGCAAATGGAACCGCATCATCTTCGCGCCGACGGGCGCGCTGCTCTCCCCCACGACGACATTTCAGGGCGAGAGCATCCCCGGCATCTGCCACGCGGTCGTATTCTCGAATCACAAGGAGGGATAAGCGGTGGATTATCTGAACGCCTTTCTCTGCGGCGGCATCCTCTGCGCCATCGGACAGATTCTCATTGACAAAACACCCCTCACGCCCGCTCGTATCCTGACGGGCTATGTCGTCTGCGGCGTTTTGCTGACGGCCATCGGCGTCTACGAGCCCATCGTCAAATGGGGCGGCGCGGGCGCGACCGTGCCGCTGCTCGGCTTTGGCTACTCGCTCGCCAAGGGCGTGGAAAAAGCTGTTCAAGAGCAGGGGTGGCTCGGCGTGATGACCGGCGGCCTCAGCGCCACGGCAGGCGGCATCGCCGCAGCGGTCGTCTTTGCTGTGCTGATGGCGCTCATTTTTAAGCCCGGCGACAAGCGGTAATAATAAAAAACGAGGAGAGGGTTTTCACCCTCTCCCCTTTTATGGAAAATCGCTTTTTACGATGCGCGCAGGCCGGGCTCTTCGATCTGCTCAAGCGTCATCACTCTGGTGTGGCAGATCGGCTTCCACTCGACCTTCGTAAAGAGCGACGCAATGCAGATCGGCACGTAGGTGAGCATGAAGAGCGGGAACGTGAAGGCGTAGAGCACCTTTTTCCACGCCGCGCAGCGGATATTCTTCCACTCCGTCACGGTCGTGATCGCGCCGAGCACAAAGAGCGTTAAGTACAGGCTCATCAGCGTTTGCAGCACGGAGACCGCCAGCACCGCCATCGAACCGCCTGACGTCGCATTCGCGATCGCCGCGCCGATGTTCACGACCACGCTCAAACCCGTGAGCACCGCCGCGGGCATGATGTTCATCGTCATGTCATAGCAGGAAAAGCTGCCGCGCGCAATGCCGGAGAACAGCTCGGAGGCGTACTTGCGGAACACCTGCAGGTAGCCCTTCGACCAGCGCATGCGCTGGCGCCAGGACTGGGCAAAGCTCGTGGGCTGCTCGTCATAGAGCACCGCGCCCGCCGCGTAGCCGACCTTTTCCCCGCGCACGACGTTGTCAATGGTAAACTCGATGTCCTCGGTCAGCAGGAAGAAGTTCCAGCCGCCGCACGCTTCCAGCACACCGTCGGAAAACAGAAAGCCTGTGCCGGACACGGCGCAGCTGCTTCCAAGGCGCATGCGCGCGTTATTGAGATACTGCGCCTCGCGCAGGAACCACAGCGCATAGCCCGCGGAGATCCAGTTGTCGCCGTAGTTTTTGGAGTTGCGGTAGCACGTCACGATCTCATAGCCGCTGGAGTAGACCTTCTCGATCTCGGAGATGAAGTTCGGGTCGAGGATATTGTCGGCGTCCAGCACGAGATAGGCATCGTAGTGCTTGCGGCCCGGGCGCTTGATGCGCTTGAGCATTTCATTGAGCACATAATAGCCCTTGCCGACATGCACCGTATCGTGGCGCTCAAAGACGATCGCGCCGCGCTCGCGCGCCACGCGGGCCGTGTCATCCGTGCAGTTGTCCGCGCCGACGTAGATGTCCACATGATCCATCGGATAGTTCTTCTGCGCGTGGATGCTGTCGAGCAGCTGGCCGATGACGTTTTCCTCGTTGCGCGCGGCGATGAGGACGGCAATGCGGTGGTTTTCATTGCGGCAGGTGAATTTTTTCCGCTTCAGCAGCGCCACCGCCACATAGAAGAATTGATAGGAATAGCATACGAAAAATAGCGCCATGATGACGGCGTTGATCGTGATGACAGTCTGCATAATATGTTCCTCCATTGCCGGAAGCTCCGGCCCATTTTGGTTTCTTTCCCGCCTGTGGGAAAAGTTATATCATGCAAACCTTGTGATTCCACTGTGAAAATTCTTAACAAATTTCGAACATCCACGGTAGAAATTATTAAGCACACCAAATAGATGCAAAAAAGCAGACCAAAGGCCTGCTTTTCTCACTTTACACGTTTTTATTTTGAATTGACGCCAAAAGGCCCTGACAGCCCGTCGAGACATCCCTCCATGTCGCCTCAAAATCGCCCGTGTACCACGGGTCGGCGACATCGCTCGGGCGGTCGGTGTAGTCGAGCAGGCGGTGCATTTTCCCTGCCGGGTCACCGCCGCAGATGCGCTGCATGTTTTTGAGATTTGCGTCCTCCATGCCGATGAGCAGATCGTACTCCTCGTAGTCCTGCGCCGTGAGCTGGCGCGCGGCGTGTCCCTCACAAGAAATGCCATGCTCGGCGAGCTTGCGCCGCGCGGGCGGATAGACAGGATTTCCGAGCTCGTCGCGGCATGTCGCCGCGGAGTCGATTTGAAATTCGTCGGCAAGTCCTGCCTTTTCGACCATGTCCTTCATCACAAATTCCGCCATCGGGCTGCGGCAAATGTTGCCAAGACAGATAAAAAGGATCTTTTTCATGCTTTGCTCTCCTGTTGGTTTTCTTGCCAATCAGTATAGCAAAGATCATCCGGCCCGTCGAGAGGAAATCTCCTGCCCAATACCAAGAAGAAAGCCGCTCTGCCGGACGGCTTATCATTTTTTACGCAATCAGCGGCCGTCTGCTTTTCCCTCCGCCGAGAAAAAGGTGCGCAGCTTTTCGCAGTTTTCCGCCGTCGCACCACCGCTCCACTGAATGCTTCCCCGCTCGAAAAACAGGAAAAAATTGCAGCATGCCGCGATAAGCTCAGGATCGTGCGTGATGAGGAAAACCGTTTTCCCTCGCGCGCTTAGATCACGGATATTCTTTGCCGCCTCCATCATGTGAAAATAGTCAAGGCCGCTCGTCGGTTCGTCGAAGACAAGCAGTTCCTTTTGCGACGCAACCGCCGCGGCGATGGCCACTCGCTGCTTCTGCCCACCGGAGAGCGAGAGCGGATGCAGTTCCTTGAAGGGCAGCAAGTCGAGATCGGATAAGGCCTTCTCCGCCCGCGCCGTGTTTTCCGCTTCTTTCCCCGGCATGCCGATCAGCACCTCTTCCTCCACGCTCTCGGTGAAGAGCTGGTGGTTGACATCCTGCATCACAAGATAGCTGCTTCTGAGCCGTTTTCTTCGATCCCACGCCGCGCCATCCATAAAAACCGTACCGCGCGCCTTGCGCAGAAGTCCGCACAGGCAGCGGGCGAACGTCGTCTTCCCTGCGCCGTTGCTGCCGAGAATGCCGACAACCGCGCCCACGGGCACCGACATGGACGGAATGTCCAGCGTCGGAGTATTCCGGTAGGAGAAATGAAACCCGCTGAGTTCCAGTGTACCGCTTCCCACCGCGGGCGGCGGCATCTGGCAAAAATCGACCGACGTCAGGGCGCGCAGCCCCATCTGCGCGATCTCCTGCGGCGGCTTTTCGAAGAATTCGCGCGCTGGCATGTCCTCAGCGATCTGTCCGTCCTCCATATAGATGACCCGATCGGCGATGGACGCCAGGTAGTGCAGACGGTGCTCCGCGACGAGCACCGTCTTCCCGCTTCTTTTCCACGCGCGGATAATGTCTGCAAGCATCCGGATCGAGCGGATGTCCAGATTCGATGTCGGTTCATCCAGCACCATGACCTCGGGATCATACATCGTGACGGATGCGCAGGCGATCTTCTGCTTTTCGCCGCCGGAGAGGTGGAAGAGATTCCGCCCCAGCAGCGGCGCGAGCGACCACTCCCGCGTGACCTGCGCGAGGCGCTCGCCGATCTTCTCTGCCGGCCAGCCCATATTCTCGCAGGCAAAGACCGCCTCACCGGTAGAATCCACATTGAAAAACTGCGACCGCGGATTCTGGAAGACGGAGCCGACTGAGCGCGCCGTCTCGTAAATTGGCTGCTCGGCGATGTTCTTCCCGTGGAGCAGCACCTCGCCGCTCAGCTCGCCCGCAAAGTAGTGCGGGATGATACCGTTGATGAGCCGTGTGAGGCTCGTCTTGCCGCAGCCGGAGCGCCCGCACAGGAGCACGACCTGCCCGTCGGGAATCTGCAGGTCAATATGGCGCAGGCTGTTTGCCTGCTCGCTTCCCTGATAGCGAAAGGATACATCTTTGAATTCGATCACAGCGCCGCTCCTAAAAAACAAAGTAGAGAACCAACACCGCCGCCAAAAAGGCGATACACGCGAAGTCCCACGTGGAAAAGCCGATCTCGCAGTAATTGGTCCGCCGGATCGGCCCGCCGAGGCCCCTTGTCACTGCGGCGGCAGACAGCTCATCGCCGATGCGCACGACCGAGACGATCAGCGGCACGAAGCGGTACTCGAGCATCGCGACCGGCCCGCGCTTCCAGCCGATGCTGCGCAGGCGCATCGCGTCCTGAATGGAGCGGTTCTCGTCGCCGATCGTCGGAAAAAAGCGGAACATGACGGCAAAGGGGATGATGATCTTCTGACTCACATGCATGCGCTCCATCGCCGCGATAAACTCGCTGACGCTCGTGGTGGCGACCACGTAGCAGGCCGCCATCACCCCCGGCGTCATCCGCATCAGGATCTGCGCGAAAAATCGCACCAGAAAACCGACCACGCTCGTTCCCGCAAAAAATCGCAGCACGAAGTCCGCCTGACTGGCAAGCGCGTAAAGGATGATGTAAATGAGCGCCATTTTTCCCTTTCCCGCGTTTAGAAGCAGCAGCGCCGCGAGTGCGGCCATGACTATCTTGAGAAGCACAGCGCTCCCCTCCGCCGTGGATGAGAGCATGACGACATTGATCGTCAGCAAAAGCAGCAGCTTCGTGCGCGGGTCGAGCACGACCCGCGCCTTTTGCTGTTCTGCCCGTGAGGATGCACCCATCAGGCAATCCCCGCGCGCTTGAAGTGCTTTTTGAGCGTCGCCTTGCCAAGCTGTGCGCCGATGACCGCGCCGACCGCAACCGCAAGCATCACGACCGGGATCATGTAATTTTGCAGCAGCGCGGACACGGCTTCGGCGTAGTCCTGCCCCTGCGTTTCAATGTAGCCCGCAAGATACGAATCCTTGAAGATGAACATGATGAGCTGCGAGCCAACGGCCCACTCGCTGAAAATGCAGTAGGCGCCCAGCATGTGCTTCCAGCTTTGATACTTGCCCGCCTTGAGCACAAGGTCGGCGATCAGGCCACAGCCCACGCCGGTCGCGATGGCGTAAGGGCCGTAGCCCATCAGAAACGTGATGAGCCCCAGCAGCGCGCCCATGATGGTCACAAGGCCGAATTTCTGCGTTTTGGTGAAAAACAGGATGCAGGGAATGCCGCCGAGGATGGCCAGCAGCGCGGGATAGAACACGGCCATCACGGGGATGAGCCCGCTCATGCCGCTGATGAAAAACATCACAAAATAGAGCGCGGTAAAAATGCCGACGTTGACAAGGTCCTTGACCCCAATACGATCATTCATCATTTGATTTTCTCCTTTATTTAAGTCTCTAATTTCCAGCCGATGGCTTTTTCGCGCATGCCGACAAAGTCAGAATAGATGCCCTTCTGCGCGAGCAGCTCGTCGTGCGTGCCGCGCTGGACGATCCTGCCGCCGTCGAGCACAACGATCTGGTCGGCATGCCTGACAGTCTTGAGGCGGTGGGCGATCATGATAATGGTCTTGTCCCGCGTCAGCGCCTCGATAGCCGCCTGCAGGCGGTCCTCATTCTCCGGATCAACATTGGCCGTCGCCTCGTCAAAGATGACGATGGGCGCATCCATGAGCATGGCACGCGCGATGGACAGGCGCTGCTTTTCGCCGCCGGACAGCGTCGCGCCGCCCTCGCCTACCACGGTGTTGTATCCATCGGGGAGCGCGTCGATGAAGTCGTCGCAGCAGGCCTTTTTCGCCGCGGCCACGACCTCATCATGCGTGGCGTTTGGCTTGCCGAATTTGATGTTATTTTCGATGGTGTCGTTGAAGAGGTATACATTCTGAAACACCATGCTGATGTTCGCCATTAGGCTGTTGAGCGTGTAATCCTTGACATCGTGTCCGCCGATGGACACGCGCCCGCCGTTCACATCCCAGAATCTCGCGATCAGATTGCACAGCGTGGTCTTGCCCGAGCCGGACGGGCCGACGATTGCCGTCGTGGTCTTATCCGGAATGCGGAGCGACACATCTTGCAGCACAGGGCGCGTTTCGTAGGAAAAGTCGACCGACTCAAGCTCAATGTCATGCGTCTCCGGCACGATCTTCCGCCCGTGGTCATCCATCACGGGAACGGAGTCGATCTCGTTCGCCCGATTGATGGAGCTCTCCGTGATGCGCAGGTTCGCCATGCTGCTGCCCGCGGTCTTGAGCTGCTCGAACACCATGAATGAGGACACCATCATCATAAGGCAGTAGACGAGCGAGAGCGTGCCGTTCAAATAAAACGAGATCGACGCAAATAGAATCGCCGCACTGCACAGATTCAGAATGACCTGCTGCGCCGCGACGTAGGGATTGACCGCCCGCTCGAGCACGCTGTTTTTCTCGCAGCTTTCGTCAATGGCCTGATCGACCTTTTTCCCTTTGGCGTCGTCCAGATCAAACGCCTTGACGACGCTCATGCCCTGGATCGTCTCCAGCACCTTTTCCACCAGCGTCGCCTGCGCGGCCTGCCGCTTCGGAATATCCGCGCGCGAGCGCTTTTCCATCAGCGACACGACATAGAGAAACAGGACGACGCCCGCCGCCACGATGAGGCCGATGCGCCAGTCGAAAAGGAAGATGGTAAGCGAGAACACGAGCGAGTTCAGAAAGCCGCCCAGCGACGTCACGAGCACCACCGGCGCAGCGTTTTCCACATCGCTCAGCGTCGTCGTGGCGACGGCGGTGAGCTGGCCGAGGCTGTTCTGATTGAAAAAGCCCATCGGCACGACCTTGAGCTTGTCACCGATGTAAACGCGCTTTTCCGCCACCATGAAATAGCCCGCGTGGGTGCGCTGCAATTGCGAAACATACTGCGTCACGATCTTTCCGGCGATGCTCAGCAGCATGATCCCCAGCGCCGTAAGCGCCGTTTCTTTGCTCTTACTGCCCTCGACGAGCGCGGAGAGCACCACAAAAAGCGCCCATAGCTGCATCGCGTGGAACACCGCATTGACAAAGCCCAACAGAATGGAATTGCGGATGTTTTTCTGCTCTGTTCCGGCAAAATCCCAGATTTTCCTAAAGACACCGATCATCTTCACTCACCGTCCTTTGCGCCGATATGGGCGTTCCACATCTGTTGATAGAGTTTTGAGCATGCCAGCAGCTCTTCATGCGTGCCGCTCGCCTCAATGCGTCCGTCCTTGACCACGACGATCTGGTCGGAATTTGTCACGGTGGACAGGCGGTGCGCGATGACGATCAAAGTCTTGCCCGCCACGAGCCGTCCAATGGCGCTCTGCACGCCGGCCTCGTTTTCCGGATCAAGGTACGCGGTCGCCTCGTCTAAAATGACGATGGGCGCGTCCTTGAGCATGGCGCGCGCAATGGCGATGCGCTGGCGTTCGCCGCCGGAGAGGTGCCCGCCCGCGCCGCCGACTACGGTGTCGTAGCCGTGCTCCAGGCCCATGATAAAGTCGTGGCAGGCCGCCGCTCTGGCGACGTTTTCCACATCCGTATCCGTCGCGCCGCGGCGGCCCATACGGATGTTCTCGCGGATCGTGTCGTCGAAGAGATAGTTGTCCTGCGACACGTAGGCGATCATCCCCGCAAGCTGGCGCTGCGGGATGTTTTTCAGCTCCTGTCCGCCGAGCAGGATGCTGCCGCCGCTCACATCCCAGAATCCGGCGATCAGTTTGGCGATCGTGCTCTTGCCGCTGCCCGAGGGACCGACCAGCGCCGTCACGCTCCCCGGTCTGATCGTCAGGTCGACGCCGTGCAGGATCTCTTTGCCGTTTGTGGCATAGGAAAACGTCACATCGCGCAGCTCGATGGTCGAATCCCTGAACTCGACCTCCTTTGCGGGACGGACAAGCTCAGGCTTGTCGAGCAGTGAGCCGATATCGCCCATGACCGTCCCGAGAATGGCAAGACTGTCGACATAGTTGCTCACCGCGAGAATAGGCCCGATGATGCCGAGTGACAAAACAATGACCGTAATGAAATCCGGCGTCGACAGGCTGCCGTTTGCATAGAAGAGAAACCCGATGGGCAATACTGTCAGCAGCGTCGCGGGACAGATGGCCGTGTAGGCTGACATCGGCCACTGGCAGCTCTTCATCCAGTTGTAGAAATAGGCGGCGTCTGCGTTCACCGCGTCTGTATAGCGCTGGTAAGACTTGGCGTTCTGGTTGAAGGCCTTGATGACCTCGATGCCGCCGATGTACTCGACGACCGCGTTCGTCATCTGGCGGCTCACCTGCACCGAGCCCTCGTATTTGGCGGGATACGTGCGCGCCATGACCGAAACAAAGGCCATGCCCACCGGCAGCGTGATGAGCGAGACGAGCGCCATGCGCCAGTCGAGCACAAAGAGGTAGACGAGCAGGCAGATCGGAATGAGCAGATTCGCCGTCATCTCCGGCACCATGTGCGCGAGCGTCGTCTCAAGGCCCTCCACGCGGTCGACGATCATATCCTTGAGCTGTCCCGCGGGCGTGTCGAGGATGTCGCCCATCGGCAGGCGAGAGAGCTTGGAGATAAGCGTTTTGCGGATCTCGCGCAGCGTTTTGTAGGTCGCCGTGTGTGACACAGAGGTCGACCAGATGGAGAAAAGTACCTTCAGCAGATACCCTGCCGCCGCGATCAGGCACCATCGCCCGTAGTACGCACGCTCTGCCACACCGCTCAGCAGCGCGATCACCATGCGCGCGACCGCGAAGTACGGGAGCATCCCCGCTGCCACGCCGATCACCGCTAAAATGATCGACCGCACATACTGCTTTTTCTGCTCGCCCGCAAGCGCCATCAGCCTTGCCATGGGCGAGTTCTTTTCAGATCGTTTCATGTGTTGACTTCCCTTCTTTTGAAATACACAAATCCAAAGTTAGATTTCTCTAACCAGCAGATAAAAAGAGAGCCGATGATCTGAGGGAGAAACTCCTTCAAATTATCGGCTCTGCGTCGCTGCGTCTGGCTCGGATGATAATTGAATGCGTCTATTTTGAATGTTGACTATGGATTCTCTGCCGCATTTTCTGCAATAGAGCGGCCATCGGCGTGCCTCGGTGTCCGAAAGGACTTTGTCACGTGTCTTTGCTCCGCAGACGGGGCAATATACCCACCCGTCCATGTCAATATAAGCTTTGCTGTCCGTAGTTTTCGCCTCCCTTGGATCGCTTATCGCTCAGCTATCGGCCGGTTCTCCTTCAAAAATGGTTCGCCAGCCGGCGTTATAAAATCTCCGCAAACGATGCACATGCTCGTTCGCCTTATCCTGCGGCATATCATGAATAACGACTTCAAAAACACCGGAATAAAAGGCGCAGGACAAAATGTGCGCCAGTTCCGGCGTCAACCTGCCAGAAGTAAACGCATCGTTGTGCGTCTGCTCGATGAACCGCGTCGTGCAGGCCGTGTCAATCTCGACGAGCTTGTGCAGAAACTCCTGATAGATCTGCGTCTCGCCGCTCGTCAGCAATATCTTAAAGATATCGAAGTACTCGTAAATATAGGCGATGAAGCGCGGAAAGCCGACATCGGCATAGTCCTTCTTGTTTGCTTTCTGCTCCTCCCCTGAAAGGGATTGGAAACCGTTCAGCGCGGACTGCAAGAAATCGCAAAGTCCGTCCACCACCGGCTCCACAAGCGCGCGGTACAGGCTCTCCTTGTCCGGATAGCGGATATAGATCACGCCCTTGGTGTACCCCGCCTTCTCCGCGATAACGCGCAGCGAGGCATTCTCATATCCGTTCGTCAGGAATTCTTCTTTCGCACACGCGAGTATCTTCTCGGTCACGCCCTCGATCCGCTTCGCCATCGCCCTCACCTCTTCTTTCAAATCAATTTCGTCGGTATTGATTCTAGTGGAATCAATATAGCATGGATCTTTGTGGATGTCAATATGGAAAATGCAGTCAAATAACCGCTTTAGCTCTCCTTATCCGCACTTCTCCTGTCCACCTTTCTCCCATGACAGCAAAACAGTGCTGCCCTCAAATTGCTGTAAGTTGATTCGACAGGGTATTCTACGAAAAATCTCGCATTTTATGTTGACAAACAATGCTTTGATATGGTAATATTATTCTTGCGTTTGAGAGTTAGACGTGAACTCATTATCCGGAGAGATGGCCGAGCGGTTGAAGGCACCGGTCTTGAAAACCGGCGATGTGAAAGCATCCGTGGGTTCGAATCCCACTCTCTCCGCCAATTCATTTACCATCGACCTGCGGAAGTACCCAAGAGGCCGAAGGGGCTCCCCTGCTAAGGGAGTAGGACGTGTAAAAAGCGTCGCGGAGGTTCAAATCCTCTCTTCCGCGCCAGAAAAAAGCATCTCATTTGAGATGCTTTTTTCTTTTTCTATTTTGTCTCAACTCACAGTGAAGAGTGTGGATCGACAGAAAACTGTGGAAGAGCGCAGCATCCTATTGTACCGATTTCTACTCTCTCGATTTTGAAAAAGCAGAAAATTGGGAAAACTCTTTTCCACTATTCACGTCAGAGGCACAACGGCTCGTGATAGAGATCACATATTCACGTCAGAGGCACAACGGCTCGTGATAGAGATCACATACAGCGGCCACCGTCCACTAACGGTGGCCGCTGTGCTGTTTTATTCTACAAGATGCAATAGAAAAAGAAGTCACTCATAAGAGTGACTTCTTTCATGTTGGCGCTACCTATCTTTCCGGGCCGTCTCCAGCCAAGTATTGTCGGCAGAA
>ERZ773133.1074-NODE-1074-length-33741-cov-5.735884_pt1 | contig 33741 bp, 22 predicted proteins | sample MGYA00580861_ERZ773133 | MGnify/ENA primary metagenome ERZ773133 (study PRJEB29015, sample SAMEA2737844) | human gut metagenome | biome: human gut; feature: human-associated habitat; material: faeces | place: China | collected 2012 ...
ATTCGGCAACTGGATTGGTTTCGGTGCCTTTTATCCTTTCGCACGTGGTCATGCTTGCGCCGGAACAAACAACAAGGAACCATGGGTATTTGGACAAAAAGTAGAAGATGCCTCACGCATCGCTTTGGAACGTAGATATATGCTACTACCCTACTTTTATACACTCTTACACGAAGCCTCAACCAATGGCATGCCCATCATGCGTCCTGTCTTCTTCTCCGACCCTAAAGACTTGTCACTGAGAGCAGAGGAAGAAGCTTTCCTTGTCGGTGATAATTTACTTATCATTCCAGCATTTGCCAATCAACCGGCACTTCCGAAAGGGATCTGGAAAGAACTGTCACTTGTAGAAGGAGATCAGAATGATAAATATCAGGCAAAAATGAAGATTCGTGGGGGAGCTATCATTCCGACTGGAAAAATAATTCAGAACACTACAGAAAATTCATTAGATCCTCTGACATTACTAGTGTGTCTGGACGAACAGGGCAAAGCTTCCGGAAATATGTATTGGGATGCGGGAGATGGTTGGTCTTACAAAAAAGGGGACTATAGCCTGCTACAATTTGTCGCAGAGCGAAATGGTGATAAAGTGACTGTAAAGCTAACAAAGAAAACCGGAAAATAAAAAACTGATGAAGAGTAAGTGTGATCTTGCAATTCTTTCCAATAAAATTCTTCCGGATGAAAAGAATGAGAAGAAAATGTCGGTAGAAGATCAGTGGAAGGCATTGAAATAAGACTATAAAAAAGCACTATACTTTGTTTGGAAACCTAAAAAAAAAGTTTTATGAAAAAAGAACACATGAAAAAGCAATACCCCCATTGGTGCGGGGTATTGCTACTGTATCTGATGGCATGTATTAGTAGTTGCCAAGACGACAAAATCAGTCCTAGCGGATATGATCCGTCTAAACCTGTTGTTTTTACAGATTTCTCTCCAAGTCAGGGAAGTCTCCGTACTCAGCTCCATATCTACGGTGAGAACTTCGGAAATGACCCATCAAAAATTTATATTACTGTAGGAGGGCGAACTACCACTACAATTGGCTGTAACAATAATGAAATTTATTGTATGATACCCCCAAAAGCTTTTGATGGAAATATAAAAATATCTATCGAAAGTGCTGATGGGACGTCTTCACCCATAGAATATGAGTTTGAGAGACGTTTCCAATATGTATCTCAAACTTCAGTAGGTACATTAGTAGGAAACGAAGATGAACAAGGCAATTCTTCTGATGTAGATGGAGATTTTGAAAACGCAAGGTTCGGAAATGCAGAATGGTTGTTAATGGATACATTCGGAATACAAAAATGCTTGATCGTTAATGGTTTTAAAGGACCTATCCGGAGAATCAATCTGGAAACTCAAGAAGTATCCACACTTATGACTGAAGGGCAAGGATTGTTTGGAGGTATGTACTACATGTGTTTCGATGCGACTGGAGACACTTTATTTGTATCAGACGACCACGGACAAAGTAACAAAGACCGAAGAGAGATTGCCTACCTGCTACGCTCTGAAGACTTCCGAAGAGCAAGACCTTATGTTTATGATCGTACTGGATATAGTTGTGCTTATCAACCTTTGACAAAAACTCTATATTATACCGTTTATTGGCAGGGAACTATTGACAAAGCCGTTTTTGACCCGACAACACAAGGAATGGTAGCAAAAGAAGTATTCCCAACATATGAAAGCAGGAATGAACATGCCTACCTAACAGTACACCCTGAGGGTAAATATATGTATATTACAGGAGCAAATTGCCTTTATAAATCCATGTTCAATCCAGAAACAAAAGAATTCCAAAAGCCAACAATGTTTGCCGGTTCTGAAGGAGCCAGTGATTGGGTAGACTCTCCCGGTACATCAGGGCGTTTCATATGGCCTTATCAAGGCACATTTGTAAAAAACAAGGATTACATAGAAGCTGGTAAATCAGATATTTACGATTTTTATCTTTGTGATAGAAACGGACATTGCATCCGTAAAATAACTCCTGACGGTATCATCTCGACTTATGCCGGCAGAGGTAGTGTATCTTCTGATGGGCGAGTAAACGGATACATAGACGGCGAGCTACGCACAGAAGCACGTTTCGACAGTCCTTGTGGGATCGCTTATGATGAAGAAACACAAACATTCTATATAGCAGATAGAGAAAACCATCGAATTCGCACAATTTCTGTAGAATAAACTATAAAAACACATTTCGAATGAAAAAATATATTTTAAGTTTGTTTTTTCTAATTAGCTGTGTGCTTAACACATACGCACATACAGAAAAGCAACAACAAGAAAAAATAGAAATCAGCGGCATTGTTCTGGATCAGAATAAAGAGCCACTTGTCGGAGTAAACGTTTCCGTAAAAGACATACCCGGACTAGGTGCTATTACAGATATAAACGGTAAGTTTAAAATAAAGGTTGAACCTTATCAATGGTTAGTATTCACTTTTATAGGATTTGATAAACAAGAAATCCTTGTTAAAGAACAAAAGAGCATCAATGTTATTATGCAAGAAGCAAAAGCAACTGCTATCGACGAGGTTGTTATCACAGGAACAGGCGCACAGAAAAAAATTACAATGACTGGAGCGGCTACTACAGTAGATGTAAATACACTGAGAACTTCCACTTCAAGCATTACAAATGCGTTGGCTGGTAATGTAGCAGGTATAATGGCACGCCAAACATCTGGACAGCCAGGCAATAATATATCTGAATTTTGGATTCGTGGAATTTCTACTTTTGGTGCAGGTTCGGGTGCACTAGTATTAATTGATGGATTCGAAAGAGATATGAATGAGATCAATATTGAAGATATTGAATCATTTACTGTACTAAAAGATGCCTCTGCAACAGCAATATACGGTTCACGTGGAGCAAATGGGGTTGTATTGATTACTACTAAACGTGGTAAATCAGGTAAGGTTCAAATCGATGCAAAGGTTGAAACTACTTACAACACACGTACATATACCCCCGAACTTGTTGATGGCTATACCTATGCCAACTTAATGAATGAAGCACGTACTACTCGTAATAAGGAAGCATTCTTCTCTGATGAAAAGCTATACATACTCCGCAACGGATTGGACAAAGACTTATACCCCAATGTAGATTGGATGGATGTACTCTTAAAAAAAGGGGCACCAACTTATCGAGCAACTTTAAATCTGAACGGTGGTGGCTCACTTGCCCGTTATTATGTATCTGTTAGTTACGTAGACGAAGGAGGTATGTATAAAGTGGACGAAGGATTAAAAGACTATAACACCAATGCAAATTACAGACGTTGGAATTACCGTCTCAACGTAGATATGGATATCACAAAGTCCACCTTATTGAAAGTAGGAGTCGCAGGTTCACTAGATAAAAAAAACGAACCTGGAATGGCAGGAAACATTTGGGCATCAGCCATGCGCAACAATCCTATCTCAGTTCCTGTGATGTATTCCAACGGATACGTTCCTGCCTACGGTTCGGAGAATGATCAACTCAATCCGTGGGTAGCCGCTACACAAACCGGTTATCAAGAAACATGGAACAATAAGTTGCAAGCCAATGCTACTTTAGAACAAAACCTCAACTTTATTACAAAAGGATTAAAATTTATTGGCCGCTACGGATTTGACACAAACAACTATCAGTGGATAAACCGTAAAAAATTCCCTGAAATGTGGAGGGCAGAACAAAATCGTGCTTCTGACGGAAGTTTAGTCATGAAAAAAATCAAAGACGAACAACTAATGACACAAGAATCATCTTCTAACGGAAATCGTAAGGAATATCTAGAAGCCGAACTGCATTATGACCGTACCTTTGGCGACCACATTGTTGGAGCAGTATTTAAATATTCTCAAGACAAAACGATAGATACCTCTCAGAATGGAAATGATATTATGCAAGGTATTGATAAACGCCATCAAGGACTTGCTGGACGCTTCACCTATGGATGGAAATACCGTTATTTCTTCGATTTCAACTTTGGGTATAACGGTTCCGAAAACTTTGCACCGGGACATCAGTATGGCTTTTTCCCAGCTTATTCTGCAGCATGGAATATTGCAGAAGAACCTATCATCAAAAAACATTTGAAATGGATGAATATGTTCAAACTCCGTTATTCATATGGCAAAGTCGGCAATGACGTTGTAGGAGACGATGACCAGCGTTTCCCCTATTTATCTACTTTCGGTGCCAGTGGGGGATTTAATTATGCGGACATCGGACAAAAATATGAATTTACAGGTTTAAGCTACACACATTACGCTACTACAGCCGTAACATGGGAAATAGCAACTAAACATGATATTGGTATCGACTTCTCTTTATGGGACGATAAGTTCACTGGGACAATTGACTATTTCCACGAACAACGTGACGGTATTTACCAACAACGTAATTTCATTCCCATTTCTGTTGGTCTGAACGGAGCTATGAGAATATCTACCAATATTGGCTCTGTTTTATCCAAAGGATTTGATGGAAATTTCGGATTCAAACAACGTATCGGAGATGTGAACCTCACTTTACGTGGCAACTTCACCTATAGCAAAAGCGAAATTTTGGAATATGACGAAGAATATAGCAACTACCCATACAAAAGCCAGAGAGGTTTCCGAGTTGATCAAACCCGTGGACTTATCGCATTGGGACTATTTAAAGATTATGATGATATACGCAATAGCCCCAAACAATCTTGGGGAGATGTAATGCCAGGTGATATCAAATACGCAGACGTAAACGGTGATGGTTATGTAAATGATAATGATATAGTTCCTATCGGAGCTACAACACGTCCAAACTTAGTTTATGGTTTCGGTCTCTCCGGACAATGGAAAGGTATTGACATTAATGTTTTATTCCAAGGATCTGGAAAGTCTACTTTTTGCATTGATGGTCCCACTGTATATCCATTTGAAAATGGAGACTGGGGAAACATTCTAACTGATGTAGTAAAATCAAACCGTTGGATATTAGGTGAAAATGAAGATCCAAATGCTAAATATCCTCGTTTGAGCTATGGAGGAAACAGCAATAACTATCGCGCCTCCACTTATTGGTTGCGTAATGGTTCTTACCTACGTTTGAAAAATTTAGAGATAGGATATACAATACCAAAAAGTCTTGTTAATAAAATGCATTTAAATAACATCCGTATTTATTTTATGGGTACCAATTTAGTTACCTTCTCCAGTTTCAAACTTTGGGATCCTGAATTAGGTAGCAGTAATGGACAAAAATATCCACTGTCTAAATCATATACTTTAGGATTAACTATCAATATCTAATATCAAAGACATGAAAAAGAAACATATATTATTAGCCATTGCGTTCAGTATTGGACTAGGAGTTAGTTTATCTTCCTGTTCAGACTATCTAAGTGTAGAACGTTTCTTCAACGACCGACAAAGTGAAGAAAAAATCTTCAAAAGTAAACAATTTACTGAAGAATGGTTAGCTAAATGCTATGGGCTTTTAAATGGTTCGAATATAGAATACGGACTTATCAAATTTACACTCTCCAATTATTCGGACGATATTATTTTTAATGAAAGCGATGGTGCTGTAAATTACAACGCTCTTAAATTTGGACAATATGATAACGGTTGGGTAAATGACTCTTATATCCGTTGTTATGAAGGTGTACGCCAAGCTTCCATCATGATCAATAATGTAGATATTAACGAAGAATTGACAAAAGAAGAGATCTTAGACAAAAAGGCACAAGCCCGTTTCTTAAGAGCTTACTTCTATTGGTTACTACTTAGAAGATATGGTCCAGTACCCTTAATTCCTGATGAAACAATCAGTATTGATGAAACATATATAGGCATGTCCTGTCCAAGAGCTACATATGATGAAGTAGTAGACTACATTGATAAAGAGATGATACTTGCAGCTAACGATCTGCCTGACAGACGAGACAGACAAAATATTGCGCGGGCAACAAAGGACGCAGCACTAGCTGTACGTGCAAAAGTTTTATTATACTCCGCTAGTCCACTCAATAATCCATTACCAAATGATCCCGATAAGTTTACAGACTTTGTTGATGATCAAGGCCGTATATTAATGTCACAAACATATGATGAAAGTAAATGGGCAAGAGCCGCTGCAGCAGCAAAAGATGTAATTGATTTAGGTCGTTATGAGTTACATATCGCAGACTATCAAGATAAAGGAGACAATACTTATCCAGCTACAGTTAAGCCTCCATACAACGCAAAATATTCTACCAAAAACTTTCCTGATGGGTGGGCAAATATCGATCCGTTTGAATCATATCGTTCGATTTTTAACGGAGATTTATATGCAAATGAAAATGAAGAATTAATCTTTACTCGTGGTAATAACTCCTTAGCAGATCAAGTGAATTATCTCGTCAGAAATCAAATGCCGACCTTTGCAGGAGGAGAGAATCGTCATGGTTTAACCGCTAAACAATGTGATGCTTACGATATGGCAAATGGTGACGCCTTTAATTTGCAACATTTCTTGGACACTTGCGAAGCAAGTAAACGTTTTGTTACCGAAGATGAATACAAAGCAGGAAAATATCCGCAGCTTCGCCCGAATGTATGGAAAGAATATGCCAACCGAGAACCACGCTTTTATGCCAGTGTAGCATTTAGCGGTGCTTTTTGGCCATTTGCCAGTGCCAAAGATGCAGAATATCGTAACCAACAAATATGGTATTACAGAGGCAACAAAGAAGGACGCAAAAACGGATCTGATAAATGGATACCAACTGGAATTGGAATGATGAAATTCATCAATCCAAATGATTGTAATACAAATAATGGAAAGATCTATGATAAAGTAGATGTCGCAATTCGCTATGCCGATATTCTTTTGATGTATGCAGAAGCTTTAAATGAACTTACTCCAGGTAATAGTTATGAGGTAACAAACTGGCAAGGAGAAACGATGGTAGTTTCACGCAATACGGAAGAAATGAGTAAATCAGTCTCAAGAGTTCGTATTCGTGCCGGAATGCCAGATTATGAACAGGAAGTATATAACGACCAAACATTATTCCGCAAAAAATTAATGCATGAACGACAAGTTGAGTTTATGGGAGAGAACCAGCGCTACCACGATTTAAGACGCTGGAAAAATGTAGCTATCGAGGAATCGGAGCAGATCTACGGTTGCAATGTATTAATGACAGAAGCTACTAAAGAAAGATTCTATGAACGTGTAAGAGTCGAGAATCTACAAGCCAACTTCTCACGTAAAATGTATTTCTGGCCTATTCTGGAAAGAGAGCTACAGTGGAATAGACGGATGACACAAGCTCCTGGCTGGGAAACTTTCGATTAATATAAAAAGAATATAAAAATGAAAAGAAGAATAATTTATATAGTTACAATGTTTGCTGCACTATCTTTCTTTAGTGCATGTAATGACGAATGGAAAGACGAACTTTATTCACATATGATCTCCTTGAAAGCACCTATAGGCAGTGAAGAGGTGTCTGATATCTATGTACGATACAAACCTAACGGAGAAGTTGTATATGATCTCCCGGTGCTAGTCAGCGGATCAACCCCATTAGATAGAGACTTGAATGTTCGTATTGCTGTGGACCCAGACACACTGGTTGCTCTAAATCTAGCCAACTACCATGAGTTGAGAAAAGATTTATGGTATGAATTATTACCTGAGCAAAACTATGAATTTACAGCACCTACCTGCTATATGCCTGCAGGCACAAGAAAGGAATTATTCCCTATCAAATTTAAGTTTTCTGGACTAAACCTATCAAAAGAATGGGTATTACCTCTGACCGTTGAAGAAGATCCTTCATATGTGACCAATAAACGGAAAGGCTGGCGTAAAGCATTACTCCATGTTTTGCCATATAATGATTACTCAGGCAATTATTCTGCAACAGCAATGAATATTTATTTTGCTGGCTCTAATGACGATCCATTAGTAGTTGATAATCGAAGAGCACACGTCGTTGATGAAAATACAGTATTTTTCTATGTCGGAACGAAGGAAGATAACTCAATCGACCGGGAAACTTACAAAATTAATGTCAAGTTCGAAAAACCTATAGAAGAAACTGAAACAAAAAAAACAGGTAATCTGACAATAACAGCTACCAACCCGGCAATAAATTTCCAAATAATAGGTAATCCTACCTATGAGATTTGGGATGAAATGGATACAAATCAGCCTTATCTATTGCATCGTTATCATGTATTAAGAATGGAATATAGTTATGATGACGTAACCTCATCCAATGTTCCTACTTCGTACAGAGCTAGCGGTTCATTGCTCATGGAACGAAAGATTAATACTCTAATACCAGACCAAGACCAAGCTATTCAATGGTAAAAATGCAATATTATATCCCTACTCAATGAAATATATCAAGTCAATGGTTTGATTCTATACTAAGGAGCATTTAAACTATATGCTCAATCTGATTGGAGAAAGAATAATTATTGCCAAATAAAAAGTGACACTTAGCTTAGTTAGTAACTTCGCTATAAGTGTCACTTTTCATTCATAAACAGCCTTACTTAGATTAAAAATACTTATATTTGGCAAATTTAATTCATAAAGAAATAACTCATATTATAAATATAACATATTGATGATCTAAAACAATGAGAAAGTCACTCTTATTATTCCTATTTATTTGTGGATTAGTGCTACATGCACAAGCACAAAAGAATGTAGAATTAAGTTCCCCGAACGGAAAAATAAAAGTATCCGTCCGCCTCACCGACAAAATCTACTATGACGTAGCCTGCAATGATGAAGTTCTGTTGAAAGACAATTATCTCCAACTTAAACTAAAAGATAAAACATTGGGCGAACATCCCAAACTGTCCGGACAAAAACAGAACAAAATAAAAGAAACCTTAACCCCTGTCGTTCCACTGAAATTTTCAACGATCAATAACGAATATAACCAACTTCTACTCAATTTTAAAGGAAACTACTCAGTAGAATTCCGTGCTTTTAACGATGGAATAGCCTATCGTTTTATCACCCGCCAAAAAGGAGAAATCGAAGTATTGGGAGAAGACCTTTCATTGCAGTTCCCGACAGACTATTTATTACATCTCCAACAGCCGGGAGGGTTCAAAACAGCTTATGAAGAGCCGTACACACACATTTCCAGTCACTCATGGAAACCATCAGATAAAATGTCCGTACTTCCAGTTCTCATTGATACACGTAAATCGTATAAGATATTAATCAGTGAATCTGATCTGTCGGACTATCCTTGCATGTTTCTGAAAGGAAACGGGACCAATGGCATATCCTCTATTTTTCCAAAAGTCCCCCTTGCATTTGGTGAAGACGGAGACCGCAGCCTCAAAATCGAAAAAGAAGCGGAATATATCGCTAAAACAAGTGGAAAAAGGAACTTTCCATGGCGCTACTTTGTCATTACCAAGGAAGACAAGCAATTAGTTGAGAACACTATGACCTATAAACTGGCTGATAAGAATCAGTTAGAAGATGTGTCATGGATAAAACCAGGGCAAGTAAGTTGGGAATGGTGGAACGGAGCAACCCCGTATGGGCAAGATGTAACCTTTAAAGCTGGTTGTAATTTGGAAACATACAAATACTTCATTGATTTCGCGTCCAAGTTCGGAATCCCTTACATTATTATGGATGAAGGATGGGCCAAAAGCACCCGTGACCCATTCACGCCGAATCCTACAATCAACTTGCAGGAGTTGATTAAATATGGCAAGGAACGCAATGTGAAGATTGTATTGTGGCTAACTTGGCTGACGGTAGAAAATCATTTTGACCTGTTCAAGACATTTGCCGACTGGGGAATAGCAGGAGTAAAGATAGACTTCATGGATCGTAGCGATCAATGGATGGTGAACTACTATGAACGCGTTGCCAAAGAAGCTGCTAAACACAAATTATTTGTAGATTTTCATGGCTCATTCAAACCGGCAGGTTTGGAACGCAGATATCCGAATGTTCTCTCGTATGAAGGAGTACTGGGTATGGAGCAAGGTGGCAACTGTAAACCGGCAAATTCCATCTATCTACCTTTTATGCGTAATGCAGTAGGTCCCATGGATTTTACCCCCGGTTCTATGCTTTCTGCTCAACCGGAAGACAATCGTTCTACTCGCGCCAATGCAATGGGGTCAGGAACCCGTGCTTACCAGATGGCACTGTTTGTGGTATTTGAGAGTGGCTTACAGATGCTTGCCGACAATCCTGTGTATTATTACCGTGAGCGTCCTTGTACAGAGTTCATATCCAGTGTTCCCGTGGTGTGGGATGAAACTAAAGTATTAGATGCCAAGGTAGGAGAATATGTCGTTATAGCCCGCCGTAGCGGAGAAAAATGGTTTCTTGGCGCCATCACCAATAATACAGGACGTGAACTTGAGGTAAATTTAAGTTTCCTGCCGGAAAACCAAAAGCTACATCTTACTTATTTTGAAGATGGTATCAATGCAGATCGTCAGGCAATGGATTATAAAAAGAAAGAAACAGAAGTCACAAGTTCTACCAAATTAACGATGAAACTGGTCCGCAATGGTGGTTGGGCTGGCGTAATCGAATAAAAAGAAGACAATATCATGAATTTGAAAAATATATGTCTGCTTTTTTTGCTATGCTATATACAATGGTTGCATGCAGAAAACGGTTATGAGCTATGGCTACGTTACAAGCTGATAAGCAAGGGAGAATTTTACACCTCATACTGTCTGAAAAACCGGAAAGTCATGTTTCCTGGAGAAACAGAAAGTCTGATTGCTGCAAAGAAAGAGTTACAGGCTGGCCTGTCCGGATTGTTAAATATACCCTATACGGAAGAGGAGACTTTAGAAGATAATATGCTTGTAGTCGGTACACCTCAATCTGTACCTTTGTTTAAGGAACAAGCTTTCCATGCCGAAATTTACGGTTTGTCCGATGAAGGCTATTTAATTTTAAATTGTACCATAAAAGGGAAAAAGGCTACAGCCATAGTAGCTCGAACAGATATCGGAGTATTATATGGCGTTTTCCATTATCTCAGGTTGATGCAGACCAATCAGTCTTTGGATAAACTATATATTAAGGAAAATCCCAAACTGAAGTATCGTGTATTAAATCATTGGGATAACCTAAACGGAACGGTGGAACGTGGTTATGCAGGTTATAGTATTTGGAATTGGGAAAGGCTTCCGTCTTATAAAGAACAACGCTATACAGATTATGCACGTGCCAACGCCTCCATCGGTATTAACGGAACGGTACTCAACAATGTGAATGCACAAGCTAAAAGTTTGCGGACTGATTGGCTGGTAAAAGCTTCCGGACTGGCAGATGTATTCCGCCCTTATGGCATAAAAGTATATCTGACAGCAAAATTTAGCGCACCTAAAGAAATAGGCGGACTGAATACAGCTGATCCAAAAGATCCTCAGGTACGAAAATGGTGGAAAGATAAAGTGGAAGAAATATATTCTTTAATTCCCGATTTTGGTGGTTTTCTAGTAAAAGCAAACTCAGAAGGGCAACCCGGACCACAAGATTACGGCTGTTCTCATGCTGATGGTGCAAATATGCTTGCTGAGGCTTTAAAACCTTATGGAGGAATTGTATTCTGGAGAGCATTTGTCTATCAGAACGAACGTCATGTAGATCGTGTGATAAACGGGTACAATGAATTTAAACCACTTGATGGTGAGTTTGCAGAAAATGTTTTTGTACAGCCCAAAAACGGTCCCATAGACTTTCAGCCACGTGAACCTTTTCACCCATTATTCGGTGGTATGCCCTATACACCGCTGTCTTTAGAGTTTCAGATAACACAGGAGAACCTTGGACATGCAGGACATCTGGTATACCTGGGTACTCTGTTCGAAGAGGTCCTTCAGTCAGATACTTATGAGAATGGCAAAGGCTCTACCGTTTCAAAGGTTTTACAAAATTATCAGAAGACCCATGGCATTTCAGCCATTGCCGGTGTACCTAATATAGGAACAGACCTTAATTGGACAGGACATTTATTCGGACAAGCCAACTGGTATGCTTTCGGTCGTTTGGCATGGAATCCAGATACAAGCTCAAGCAAAATAGCAGAAGACTGGGCAAGAATGACCTTCTCCAATGACAAAAGCGTACTCTCCCCAGTACTGAAAATTATGATGATGTCCCGTGAAACCTATGTCAACTATACAATGCCTCTCGGATTGAATCATATTATGAACTATGATACACATAACGGACCTGAGCCTTGGCACGACGATCCGGTATGGACTGCTTTCGACTATCATAAAATAACCAAGGACAGTATCGGTGTAAACAGAACTGCCAAGGGAACGGGAGCTACCAGGCAATATCATAACCCGGTCGGCGAAATGTTTGATGATATCAAGCAGTGTCCTCAGGAATATCTGCTATGGTTCCATCGGGTTCCTTGGAACTATAAGATGGCTTCAGGAAGGAATTTATGGGATGAATTAGTTTATCACTACTACAAAGGTGTGGATGAAGTCCGGCAGATACAGACAATATGGAACGAACTGGATGGTAAGATAGACTGTGAACGCTTTGAACATGTCGCATCCTTATTGAAGTATCAGGAACAGGAAGCTATCTGGTGGCGAGACGGTTGCTTACTTTTCTTTCAGGACTACTCAAGACTGCCTATCCCTGCAAATCTTGAACAGCCCAAACATTCATTGAAATATTATAAAAACATTCCTTTTCCACATGATTGGAAAGGACTCTACAAGTAAATAAAGACAAATGAGATACATGATGTTTACAGTATTGTTGATGTGGCTATTAGCCGCACCAACCCAGGCACGTCAGCCCGATGATTATTGGAATTCCCCCCGTAGTACCTATGAAGAACGCCGTGCTCTATTTTTAGATTACTATTCAGAGAATGGAAGCGGACACCCGCTTTACGGTGTTTTCCGCCAAGCAGCACGTGCCGCCTCCGGTCGCCCTTTAGAGATGGACAAGATGAGAGAAGTAATTTCCGTCATCAAATCGAACCGTGATTGCAATGACTTTACACTCAATTGTCTGCTTCGCATGGTATATCTGGACAAGAAGCAACCTTTCTTTCCGACAGAAATAAAAGGAAGCATTGAAGAGTGTATTCTGGACTTTAAATATTGGTGGGATGACGGCCGCCGCGATACAACCTACCGTTGCTATCATACGGAAAACCATCAGGCACTTTATCATACCGCAGAATTACTGGCAGGTCAGCTTTATAAAAAAACAAAGTTCACCAATGGGATGAACGGCAAGCAACACATGGCACACGCTAAAGAAAGGCTGATGAAATGGTTGGAATATCGTTTCCGTTTCGGATTCAGCGAATGGATGTCCACCTACTACGAAGTGGAAGTATTGTTGCTAGCCAATTTGTATGATTTTGCCGAAGACAAGGATATCCGTTCCAAGGCCGGTATGGTGCTGGATTTACTTATGTTTGACGTAGCGTTGAATAACTATGAGGGCTTCCTTGGCTCGGCAAGCGGACGCAATTATGCCCATTCTATCATTATGGGAGCCCACAATACGGCTCCATTGGCCAAGTTGGTATTCGGCGTGGGAACCTATGACCGGGATGAAGTGATAGCACCCGTAGCTCTCTCTACCAGTTCGTACCGTTGTCCGGAAATCATCCGAAAAATAGCAGTGGACTATAAGACTCCTCTATTAAACCGTCAACGGGTAAGTATGAACGTGGAAGATGCTCCTGCCTATGGCATTTCCTATGATAAGGAGTTGGACTGCCACCTCTTCTGGGGTATGCAGGAGTTCATACATCCGATGGCTATCCGTATGTCCAAACAGATTTCAGAAAAATACGATGTATGGCCCTATCGGAACTATGATGAATACATCAAAAAATATGATGTGCAGATTGCTGAACATGGTAAACTTGTGGATATGCATCTGGATCGCTTTGCGCTTTCTGAGGCCAATATAGAGACTTACCGTACTCCTGATTATATGTTGAGCTGTGCGTTAGACTACAGAAAAGGCGCTCCGGGCTATCAGCAACATATATGGCAGGCAACCTTGGGAAATAAAGCTTTGGTATATACCAATCACCCAGGCGGAAAGAATCTGCGTTGGTCGCCTAACTATTGGGCTGGCAATGAGATTCTGCCTCGTGCTGCTCAAAGTAAGAATGTGGTAATCTGCATCTATAACACACCAGCCAATCAAAAGAATGATTTTTCCCATGCTTATTTCCCGGTAAAAGCTTTTGATGAAGTGCATATTTCCGGTTCCTGGATATTTGGACGTAAAAAGGATGGCTATGTAGCTTTATATTCAAGAAACACAGCAGATTTAAGAGCCGATGACAGAGGAGAAGTCTGTGACCTACTGGCGAAGGGCCGACAGAATATCTGGATTTGTGAGACAGGCTCAAAATCGCAATGGGGTAGTTTTTCGAAGTTTATCGAAGCCATATCTACTACATCAGTTCATAGTGACGGATTAGACATCAGTTATGAATCTCCGTCTGAAGGTACGGTTTCATACGGTTGGGACAGTCCTCTCTATGTGAAAGGCAAAGAAATGCCATTGCGCTGGCAGTATAGATATGATAATCCTTACTGCAAAGCCCCATTCAATTCAACTTGTATAGAGATAGAAAAGGATGGCGAGAAGATAATCCTAAATTACAATAAGACGAAAAGGTGACATTCAGTCACAACATATAGAATATGAACTATAATTAAATAACAAATCGTTTAATTTAAATTGTATATTATGAAGTTACGAAAAACACATTTATTATGGATACCTTTAGTGGTATGCCTATTTCTCGTAAACAGTGTAAATGTCATGGCGGCTATAGAGCAAGTCATTCATGTGAAAGGGCAGGTCGTAGACTCCACAGGTGAACCTGTGATTGGAGCCAATATCGTAGTAAAAGGCACTAATACTGGGGTGATTTCGGATATAGATGGCAATTTTGCTATTGACGCTCCTAAAAATTCGGTTCTGCTTATCTCTTTTATCGGATACAAGTCACAGGAAGTGAAATTGACAGGTCCTTCAGTCAAAATAGTGTTGACTGATGATGCCGAGATGCTGAACGAAGTGGTAGTTGTAGGCTACGGTTCTCAAAAGAAATCAGACATAACCGGAGCCATGGTGAACGTAAAGAGCGAAGCGCTACAACAAGCACCTGTAGGAAACATCGGGACGGCATTGCAAGGTCTTGCTGCCGGTGTGGACGTACAAATGGCAGGCGGAAATACGCATCCGGGAGCTTCTCCACAGATTCGCGTACGTGGGGAGCGTTCTCTCAATGGAGGTAATGATGTTTTGATTGTAGTAGACGGAATTCCTTTTTCCGGTGGATTGAACGAAATCAATAACGATGATGTAGAAAGCATCAGTGTATTGAAAGACGCTTCGGCAACAGCCATTTATGGTTCCCGCGGTGCCAACGGCGTACTCCTGATCACGACGAAACGTGGAAACAAGGGAAAAGTCAACGTTAGTTATAGCGGTTATTATGGTTTTACGACTGCTATTAAAGAATATGACGTAATGAACAGCTCCGAATATATACAACTGAAAAAATGGGCCACCTACAATGCCAACCCGGATGCCTACACTGGAATTGATGATCCGAACCTGATGCGCGTGGGTGATGTCTTCCGTGATCAAGAGGAAATGGAAGGCTATCTGGCTGGAAACGATACGGATTGGCAGAGCATGATATTCCGAAACGGCATGACAACAAATCATCAAGTAGCTGTCAATGGCGGTAATGACCGTACTACTTATAGCGCTTCCGTAGGCTATTATAAAGGACAGAACAACTATGAAGCACATAGCTTTGAACGTATGACAGCCAAACTTTCTCTTGACACGGAGATAACCAGCTTCCTGAAAGTAGGTCTCTCTACCTTAAACACTTACATCATCAATAAAGGGCAGGATACCAATCCGATGGAAATGGCCTTACGTGCTTCTCCTTTCACTACTCCGTACAAAGAAGACGGTTCTCTGCGTACTTACCTACCCGGTAGTGGACAAAATGTATGGAATCCCCTGCTGGATACACAAAAGAACAGTGTGGTAGACGACCGCAAAAGTCTGTCAACCTTCACGACCGGTTACATTGACGTGAAATTACCTTTCGGCATTAAGTATCGTTTTAACGGTGGTGTAAATCTGAAATATTATTCAATCGGTCAATTCCAAGCCACTAATACGACTAAACGCATGGGAGCTCTTGACTGGTCTTTTGGAGAATACCAGCACACCGTAGACTATACATTGGAGAATATCTTGACTTGGGACTACTCATTCAACAACATTCATAATTTTAATGTTACCGGATTATTTTCCGCACAAGAGCAAGAGTTCACAAAGAACAACGTATCGGGTAATGATTATTATGATGACAATATCCAGTATTATAATCCGGGACTTGCACAAGGCAATGTGACCGGTGGTGGCAGCTATGAGAAATGGGGCTTACTTTCCTATATGGGGCGTCTGAACTATAATTATAAAGAAAAGTATCTGCTGACGGCAACAGTGAGATACGATGGTTCGTCCCGCTTGGCCGATGGTAACAAATGGCATGCATTTCCTTCTGTTGCTTTGGGATGGAATTTGATGCGTGAGAATTTTATGCAGAATGTCAATGCAGATGTTCTTTCCGGCATGAAATTTAGACTCAGTTGGGGTAATGTGGGTAGTACAGCTATCAGTGCTTATCAGACTATGTCAAGATTGGATACCGGCAGCAAGTACTTGTTAGGGACAAACGGTGTGATGGGTGTTCGTCCGGGTTCTGTGCCGGATAAATCCTTAGGATGGGAAAATACCGAAACCTGGAATATAGGTGTGGACTTCGGCTTCTTGAACAATCGCATTACAGGTACTATTGAATGGTACCAGCAAAATACCACGGACTTGCTGTTAGGTGTGAACCTGCCTTCTACTTCGGGTTATTCCCAATCCTATCTTACTAATCGTGGTGCTACCCGAAATCGTGGCTTGGAATTCAATGTAACTACAGTCAATATTGCAGGCGACGGTCTAGATAAACTCTCTTGGTCAACTGACTTGAATATCTTCGGCAACCGTAACAAGATCATGAATCTTGGCGAAGGAGTAGAATTTGACAAGGATGCCGGATTCTTCTTGGGACAAGACAGATATATCATTTACTCTTACGAACACGATGGATTGTGGCAGGATACTCCTGAAGACCGTGCACTGGCAGAATCATTCGGCTACGCAACTTCCGGTGCCAATTCAGTAATCGGTACTGTTAAAATCAAAAACCATCATATAGATTATGAAGAAGATGGTGTAACTCCGAAAGCCAAGCAAATAATCAATGAAGATGATAAAACATTTATCGGACAGCGTGCCCCCAAATTCGAAGGAGGTATCAACAACCGTTTTGCCTGGAAAGGCTTCGATCTTTCGTTCTTGTGGACATTCCGTTGTGGCGGGACTATTACTTCGGATATGCATAACGGCTGGATGAATACTTTACAGGGTGGTTATAACAACCTGAATATAGATTATTGGACACCGGACAACACAACTGCCCGTTGGCCCAAACCAACTACCGCTACAGTTTCCAATAAAGGGTTACTGGCCCGTTACGATGGCTCCTATCTGAAACTGAGAAATATCACATTAGGATATAATATCCCCAAAACATTTCTTTCCAAGTTAAATGTACAGTCAGCTCGTGTATATGCTACAGGCTCAAATCTCTACACTTGGTTTAGTAAAGAATACCGTAAGGATGGCGGCATTGATCCGGAGACTACAAGTACCATCAATCTAAAGACTCCTCCTACACGTACATTTGTGTTTGGTTTGAACTTAACTTTCTAAATTAATAATCGAATAATAGCAAAATAGATATGAAAAAAATATTATCAACACTTGCCTTGTCATCACTTGTTTTGCTGACAACTGGTTGCTCCGATTTCCTAGAAGAAGAAAATCACTCGAATGTGATGCAGGATTTCATGGCGACACCTTCAGGTTTTAGCATGGCCTTGAACTCTGTTTACGCCAATGTACGCTCCACGTATAGTGCCGAAGAAGGTATCCATGGTCTGATGAATCCGGGAACGGATGAATTAAAGAATAATATAGGAGGAAGTAACCGATGTGCAGATCTGGCAAATTACGATCTAGAAAAATATAATGCAAACAATGAATATCCACGAAAGTTATGGAACGATGCTTATATTCACATCAACACCTTGAATTATATGATTGAAAATGCTGCTAAAGTAGATGTCACTACCACCGCCTTAACCGCTGCACAGCGTGATCAGTACTTAGGTGAAGCTTATTTTATGCGAGCTTATAATTACTTTCATTTAGTGGAACAATTCGGTGACGTCACACTGACTACTACCTATAATGCATCCCCCAGCACTTCGTCCGAGCGCCATGATATGGTACGTGTTTATGAAGAAGTCATTATCCCTGATTTGTTGAATGCCATCAGACTCTGTTCACCCAGCCCACAGCTGAACAATCTGGAGTCAGGCCGTGCTTCTGCCGCAACTGCCCGCCACTTGTTGTCACGTGTTTATTTGACATTAGCCTGGGTATTCGACAAAGACCCTGCTAATCCATCTTATAAAGGAAATACGCAAACGAAGTACTATAACACTACCAAAGCTAAGGAATATTATCAAAAGGCTTTTGATATGGCAACCGGACTAATCGCAGATGCTTCTTCTTTGGGACTGAAGTTGATGGACAATTTTGCAGATATTTTCGATGAAGCAAATGATGCACCTTCCGGCAAGAACAAGGAAGAACTATTTGTAGCGCGTATGGACTGGGATGATGACAACACTTTTGGTGGCCGCAGCACGCTGAACCATTACTTCGTGAATGGCTATGACCAGTATTTGGGTGAGCGTAATATTAATGACGGACGTTGTTACTCTTGGATTAATCCTACCAGCTATACCTATAATGCTTTCAACAATCGTGATAAAGATACACGTTATAAAGCAACTTTCCAGACAGTATGGTATGCCACTAAAACGCAAAAAGGCGGTGTTGTCAATTATGTCATTGACGGCAAGGACGAAAGCTTCAACTGGGACTATACCATTGTTGGTGATACTGCCATGTACTATCCGGGATATTATATGCCTGCTGAGGAAATCAGAGCTAAAACTCAAAACCGTGAAGGTAATCACTATCTGATTTTTACCCCTGACGCTTACAATGGTCGCGCCATTTTCCCAACTATCATGAAGTTTCTGGACAGAACGCGTGCTATTCCTAATGACAATACAGATCGTTCTTACATCATTTATCGTTTAGGTGAAACTTATTTGCTGGCCGCTGAGGCTGCTTTCAAATTGGGTGACAACACGAATGCAGCTAAATATATAAATGTGATCAGGGAGCGTGCCCGTGATAAGCAAATCGGTGAAGTTGGGGCACTGGATATCGCTCCAAGCGATGTTACGCTCGACTTTATTCTTGAAGAACGTACCCGTGAGTTACTTGCAGAACATTGCCGATGGGCAGACTTAGCCCGTACCGGGACATTAATAGATCGTGTACGTAAGTATGACGATGGTAAAGCCAATACGAACATTACGGAAGACAGACATTGGTTACGTCCTATTCCGCAACAAATGATTGATCGTGTGACGACCGGTGAACGTTATCCGCAGAATCAAGGATGGTAATAGATTTAACTATATCTTAATAGAGAGCAGGTACGATCTATACACAACTTTGGTACATCTCAAATGCGTTCAGTTCTTTCAGTACCTGCCATCTCTCCTATTCCATCGACCTTTACGCTGAAAGCATCCCTTTAGGGGATACTTTCAGCTTTCAGCCGTCACCACAACTGCAGAAACATTCTTCAGTCTCATTACCTCCTTACCACTTGATACACATTTCCATACTCTGTGTGCCGACGCACCACCCCCGCTTTCAGCAGCACTTGGCCGAAGCGCATAGGATTGACGCTGCACATGGCAGCGGAATTCTTTTGCTGAAGTTCCCTGAAAATCTGGGCAGCCGTAAGACCGATACACTTCTCACCGGAATTCGCCACACGAAAATAACTATGAAAAACATCCTCTGCGGGACAAACACGGTAGAACGCCTCATTCTGCACCTGCAACACCTGTTCCTCTTCTTTGGTGAACCAATCGCGCCTCCCCGCAAGCAGTTCCGCCTTCAGTTGTGCATAAATCTGGTCATGTTCTATATGGGTACAATCGATCACCCGCTCCACTTCCACGCAAAGAAAACGGCGGCTTCCCGTAGGGTCGGTAAGTAAGTCGAAACGGTTACTGGTACCAATAAAAGAGGCGACACGAGGCAGTTGGCAGAAGCTCTGCTGATAGGCCTTACGAATATTCAAGTCAGACATTTGCATCAGGTTCTTCAGCAACGGCATTTTGCTTTCGGCATACTTATCAAACTCGTCCATATTCAGCAAGCCCATTTCCGCCAAAAGGCGTTCCGCCTGCCCTTGCGAAGTAAGCTTCAAATTATCCACATAATATCGCCGCAGAACCATCGGCATCAATGACTTGCAAAATGTGGATTTCTGCCGTCCCTGCTCTTGACTTACAAGAATAGGCGCCACACTGTTGGCATGTATGCCTGCCAGCCCCGACCACTGCGCGGCAAGCCTCAGCATCCAGATATGAAATCCCTGCACCCAATGCGGACAGTCGGAAACCCGCAAGGCGAGCTGTGTCAGCCGGTCAACGCCGTCCCATTGCGGCAATTCCTCCATATAGAGCTGAAAGGGGTGATAATCGGGAATGTAAGTAGAATAGATATAGCGATTCAAATCCTTGTCCCAGCAAGGGATACCCTCAGCATGAGCCTCAATGCAGAAAGCGTTCAGGTTTCGCTTACCGACAGGCAGGAAAGCGAAATCACGCTGCCCGGCAGGACGGAATTCGGTCTCTTCCGTCAACAGATTATAACGGAAATCATAACGTTTCGTCAGAAAATCCATAACCTGTCTCGTCAGGCGAACCGTTGTATTCGTGTTGTCTCCGGATTCCGACGCCTCCGGTGCTTTCTTTCTCGCTTTCTGCCTTTCCGATAAAGCCAACAACTGTTGTGCCTCGCGCAACAAGCGACGTTGTTCCAATGTCATTAATTTCTTTTTCATAACTTCTTTTCATTTTAATAGTAAACAGGTTTCGTTTTGTCAGTACCAACGCTACGAATTTACTACAACGAGAAAGCGCTTTGCAAGCATTCCACCAACTATTTTTCAGAGAACACAGTTAGAAAGAAAGTAAGGACTTTCATAGGTAAATCTTACTAATATCACTATCTTTGTATGCTGACTTATAAACGGCCCACTCCAGTTGTTCACTCGACCAACTCCAGTCACTCATTCTACCAACTCCAGTCATTCACTCGACCGACTCCAGTGGTTCACTTTCAAGACAGCACCTTCGAGTCAACAAGTATATACATTTAAAGCATTAAGAAACAAGCATTATGGCAATAGTTTACGATTGGTACGAGAACCCCAACGCGGAAGGGGAATCGGAAGAAAGAGGGCTGCATCCCCGTCCGTTGCTCAACGGCAAAGTGAGCATGGAGCAATTATATTATCGGGTACACGAACGCAGTTCGCTCAGCGTGGGTGATGCAAAAAGCGCAATAGACACTTTGACCCAGCTTTGCGGAGAAGAGCTACGCGAAGGTCGGGAGGTGCACATCGAGGGATTGGGCTATTTTTCCCCCACTTTGGAAGCCACACAGAAAGTGACCCGCAAGACCAAGAACAAGCATTTGAAACTACGCTTAAAAGGTGTTAGTTTTCGCCCGGACATTCGTCTGAAAGCCGCATTGGCAGGTGTTACAGCCACCCAAAGTAAATACACGCGCCACTCCCTGCGACTCTCCGAAGTAGAGATAGATATGCGCTTGAAAGAGTATTTCGCGGAACATGAACTGCTGCTTCGCATCGATTTCCAAGAATTATGCGGCATGGCACGCACCACCGCCAACAACCATCTGCAACGATTGCAAAAAGAGGGCAAACTGACAAATGTAGGAAGACGTGCACAGCCGATCTATCGCCCCATGCCGGGATATTACGGTATGTCGAGGGATGCGGAACTCAAGAGATAAAGTTAGAAACACTTCCCTTCAAAATAAGTGAAAGAAAACGCATCGTCGCTATAAGAACTTTTGTTATCTTTGTGTCATTATGTGACAAGGCTACAGATTAGGAGGACAGAAAATGGATCCATTGAAATATATAGCACCGAACAGAAAGAGACTTCCCTACGAAAACATGATAGAGAGCAATATCCGCATCGACTACAAGAAGTTGCGCATGCTCATCCGCAAGGACAAGGAATTTGCCCATGACGCTTCCATCATTCAGACTCTAGTGAGCCAAGGATTTATCACCGGTGATCTGAAAGACGGCTTCCCTGCCGCCAGTATCACCAATCCTGATAATTTTGTGAGCTTACTCTACTATTTCGGGATGCTCACCATCAGCGGCATGCACGAAGGAAAAACCAAACTGACCATCCCCAACATGGTGGTGCAGGAACAACTCTACACCTATCTGCTGCGCCGACACGGACACCGTGAAACGTGCCATCGGCCATACCCAACTGCACAAGATTGTAGTGGTATATAAAGGGATGGAAATGCGGGTGTGCGAGGAAGTGATGTAATCTTCCTGAAAGCACTTCCCCATCCTTCAGACGGCAGTTTCAGCGGAAAAGCCAATGAATGAGACAACTATGAAAGATGAAAGCAATTTTACTATTGCCATACATTTCATTCACGACTATATTCTTGTATATGCATCCGCAAATGAAACGTTAAATAATTCTCCAAAAGAGAAGAGAAAGGATGTAAGACTTCTCTATTTGGGAATTATCGGTTATATTTGTACTCAAATAAAGAAAACATGAACATTACGGGTTCTGAGAAATTTGAGAAATTCTGCAAGAAGTACAATGATGCACAACCTGCTTTGGAGAAGTGGGTAACAAAAGTAACAAAGGCTTCCTGGAAGAACCATAACGAATTGAAGAACGATTATTTATCCGCGGACTATGTGGGAAACAATCGTTATGTATTCAACATCAAAGGCAATAAATATCGCCTTATTGTTTTGGTTGTATTTTTTGCTGGGAACATTGATATTCGTTTTGTTGGAACCCATTCAGATTATGATGCTATTGATGTAAATAAAATTAAAACTATATAGGAGGTGCGTATATGAAGATTAAGACAGAAAAGGAATTCCGTGCTTATCAGGCAGACATGGAAAGCATCATCGCTAAAGGTACATCTTTGGGTGATATGGAATTGTTGAGTGAGGAAGACAAAGCAAAATATATAGCCCTCTCTCAAGCCATCAACGAATGGGAATCTGCCTATCATCCGCTACCCGGAAAAGTTTCAACTTTGATTACTGATGCAATTAAGGCAAGAATGGAGGCAAATAACTTAAAGCAGAAAGAAGCAGCCAAACGACTTGGAATATCAGAATCCAGAGTTAGTGATATTCTGAATGGTCGTCGTTCATTGAACCTTAACATTGTGAAAAGGTTACGTGATAATTTGGGCATACCGGCTGATTTCATTTTAGACAATATTTGATAAAACGTTTTTTGTAAGAAAACTAATAAGACGCAAGAAAACACAAGACATACTCCAGATGTATCTTTCATGTGCAAATTTCAGCATTATTATCTTAAAGCGGGAAGCATTTTGTGACATGAAAGCACGAATACATGCCTATAAGCGTAATATGGAGATATTACGTACTTTTATGTCAGAAATTCATAATAAACGATTTCCAGAACACGCTATTTTTGTAAGCAAAATATCTTATAATCATTACACTAAAATGAAAAAGAAACTATTACTCCTATCATTCTTACTGGGAATAAATGGAGCATTATTCTCCCAAACCAAAAAGAGCGTTGTAGACTATGTAAACCCACTAGTAGGGACAGACTCCAGTTTCGAATTATCCAATGGTAATACCTATCCTGCCATCGCAATGCCCTGGGGGATGAACTTCTGGACCCCACAAACCGGAAAGATGGGAGAAGGATGGACTTATACCTATGCATCTAACCGTATCAGAGGTTTCAAACAAACACATCAACCCAGCCCTTGGATAAACGACTACGGACAGTTCGCCATCATGCCCATTACAGGTGAGCCCGTATTCGACCAGGACAAGCGTGCAAGCTGGTTCAATCATAAATCTGAGGTATCTACACCCTATTACTACCGCGCATTCCTCTCCGATCACAATATTACAACAGAAATTGTACCTACGGAGCGGGCAGCCATATTCCGCTTTACCTTTCCCGAGAGCAAGGATTCTTATGTAGTAATTGATGCATTCGACAATGGTTCGTATGTGAAAGTTGTTCCGGCCGAGAATAAGATCATCGGCTACACGACCAAAAACAGCGGTGGCGTACCGGCCAACTTTAAGAACTACTTCACCATTACTTTCGACAAGCCCTTCACTTACTCGGCAACCGTAAGCAATGGTGAAATCAAAGTAGGCCAACCAGACGTTAAAGAAAATCATGCCGGCGCCATTATCGGATTCGCCACCCGCAAGGGAGAAAAAGTATGTGCCCGGATCGCATCTTCTTTCATCAGTCCCGAACAGGCTGAACAGAATCTGAAAGAACTCGGTTCAATGAATCTGGAAGAACTAAAGCTGAAAGGTAAAGAACGCTGGAACGAAGTACTCGGCCGAATAGAGGTTGAATCAGACAACGAAGATCAACTTCGCACCTTCTACTCCTGTTTATACCGCAGCGTTTTATTTCCCCGGACGTTCCATGAGATTGATGCGGCGGGAAACATCCTGCATTATAGCCCGCACACCGGCAAGGTGATGCCCGGACGCTTCTTTACAGATACCGGCTTTTGGGATTCCTTCCGCGGAGAACTCCCAATGATTAACCTGATATACCCTTCCATGAGCCGACAAATGGAAGAAGGTTTCCTGAATGCCTATCTGGAGAGTGGTTTCTTCCCGGAATGGGCCAGTCCGGGACATCGCGACTGCATGGTAGGCAATAATTCCGCATCAGTAGTGGCAGATGCCTATGTGAAAGGCAACATCAAACAGAATGCCGAGAAAATGTATGAAGGTTTGTTGCATGGAGCAAACAAACAGCATCCCACGGTTCCTTCTTCCGGCCGCATGGGCTACAAGGAATACAATGAATTGGGATATGTACCTTCCGATATCGGTCAAAGTGCCGCCCGTACCCTTGAATACGCCTACAATGACTGGTGTATCTATCAGATGGGGAAAAAACTGGGCAGACCCGCATCGGAACTGGACATCTACAAGAAACGCAGCCAGAACTATAAGAACCTATTCTATGCTCCTTACCGCCTGATGAGCGGCAAAGACCGCAACGGCAACTTCCCGCAGCACTTCGATCCGGTGGAATGGTGGGGACCTTTCACTGAAGGAAACAGCTGGCATTATTCCTGGTCCGTATTCCATGATATGCGGGGCTTAATTAACCTGATGGGAGGTGACAAGAACTTTGTTGCTATGCTCGACTCTGTATTTACTACGCCGCCCGTATTCGGCGCAAACACTAATACCCGGCAAAGCCTGATACACGAAATGCGCGAAATGCAGGTCATTGACATGGGGCAATACGCACATGGCAACCAGCCCATACAACACATGATTTATCTCTATAACTACGCCGGGCAACCCTGGAAAACACAGTATTGGGTACGCGAAGTGATGAACCGTCTTTACCAGCCAACCCCTGACGGATATTGCGGAGACGAAGATAACGGACAGACTTCAGCCTGGTATGTCATGTCGGCATTAGGTTTTTATTCCGTCTGCCCGGGTACGGACGAATACGTGTTGGGCGCACCACTCTTTAGAAATGCCAAGATACATCTGGAAAATGGCAAAACTATCGAGATTTCTGCGCCCCTAAACAGCGATGAAAACCGCTATATCAGTGATGTACGATACAATGGCAAGAAGTATGACAAGAATTATCTGAACCACTCCTTATTGATAAAAGGTGCCAAAATCAGGTTCGACATGGACAGCCAACCCAACTATAAACGCGGAACAGAACCGGATAGCTTCCCCTATTCTTTCTCAGATAAAGAGAAATAATCATGATATCAAACAATATGAAAAGGAAAATAGCAACTTTCTCCAGTCCCACACCTTCAGCAACAATGGTATCTCGACATACAATTGTTATAGGTCAATCTCAAAATGCTGGTAATCCTTCAATGAGATCCAGTCTCCTCCCCATTCAAATCCGGCTTCCGTAAAGAGCCGGTATGCCAGGTCGTTATGATCTATCTTGTACGGTATATCCGTCCTGTTATCACAGTCGAAAGCGTATGGTTCACCGGTAGCGGGTTCTATGTGCCAGGAGCCGTCAGCTTTTTCCTTGACGTATGGATTGTAAAGCGTATTAATGTCGATGGCAAGGCCAAGTCCGTGCTTGGAAATCTTGGTAGTGGAGCCGGTCATGAAGCGGAAGTTGAACGATGAGGAGTTGTTGGCACGCATAGAACTTTCATCGTCGGCATCGTAGTTGTCAATGAGCACCATCCGCTCAATGCGGTAGTCCGCCAGATAGAGCTGTCGAAATATGTCGATCGCTTTATCGGCAATGGCGGCGTTCACCACCATTTCACCCCGTTGTGGGTTGCCGTCAGCGTTACGATGCAACATTTTTAAATAACGTAGTTCGGATCGCTTCAAAGGACAGTCCTCTTTCCATGACTTGAGCCACATGCGGTTGAATATCCGGTCGCTGATAGCTTCCGAATAGAACCAGGCATCCACACCGGAGTGTTCTACGTCAACTTCGGACACCAAAGTTTCGGCTATCCACTCATCATCAGGACTTTGATATCCGAGGTCGTTGTCACATCCAACCAAGAGCAAGGTAAAGGACACGACAAAGAGCAGCAGGTATTTTCTTCTTATCATATTTGTTAATGTACTTATTATTTGTCTTTACTTCTCAAATTTCCACGTCGGCAGTTCGCTGCGACGGGTAGTGGAGGTGCAGTAGAAGAGAGTGTCGCGGAAAGTGCGAATGTAGTCTATGGTCACAGTGCTGTCTGTGAAGCTCTTTACATGTACGGTTTGTATCGGCTTATTGGGGTCTGACATATAGAGGGTATCGTTGCGAAAAGCATATCGAAACCGTAGCTTATTCAACAGCGTGTCGTTTTGGATGACATAGTAGGTCATCATACTGTCCGGAGTATAGACTTCGTAGAATTGCTGTTCATGCGGGTTATTGATGTAGTCGAAAACTACGGTATCGGAAACGGCTCCCAGCACGGCTTGAGTCACGGTTTCATAATGCCATGTGCCAACGAAATCCGGCATTCCGGATTCTGTGGGATTTGTTTTGCTTGTTGTTCCTTTGCACGATACAAATGCCATTGTTGCCATCAAGGCGATACTGATGAGATAAAATATTTGCTTCATTCGTAAAATGTTGATTTATTGTTTTACTTACTTATGTTTATGATATACGCTTCCTGCTCAGATGTCGGCAGGAGCTACCGTTACGGTATATTCTATGTAGATGTAATTGTGCACATTGCGTCTGATTTCAGCGTATAAATACAGCCATGGCTCCCCCTGTGGTGGTCTGTCCCGTAGAGAACACCGAGAGTGTTTCGTCTACTCCGATTTCTATATTCACTTCCATAGGTTTTTGTCCTTTATACATGCAGCGTAGTTTTCCGGTAGCATTGTTCACGCTCCAGTTCATGTCGTGCGTATTTTCATCCTCACCATTACGCGAGTAGACGGTAACTAAACCGTCCTCACGAAACAATAGCCCACTTTCATCAAATTCCAATCCTAAGGAAATCTCCACCCACTTACCGTTTATCTTTTCGTAGCTCTTAGAGTAATTCCATTTGCCTATGAGTTTCTCGGCAAGCGTCTTCTGTGTTTCATCCATGCGGGAGTATTTCCATCTGAACTCACCATCCATCAATTCGCCGGTCTCCGCATCGAGAGCCTCGCCGTACCCCATTTCAAATAAAGTGGCATTCAGACTGAGCACATCTACGGTCATTGTTCCGAGTGTCAGTTTATTGGCGGCTTCGTCTGTCTTCCATTCACCTAGGTTGAGCTTCGTATAGCCATCGGGTGCCGTAAAAGCGCTCAGCACTGTGCCGTCCGTGCGGATAGTATAGGTTTGTCCCTGACCTTCGGGGATGGGATCTTCCACCCACTTGCCATCCAGCTTTTTGTAGCTCTCCTTCATGCTCCACTTGCCGAGAATATTATCGGCAAGTGGTTTCAGGATTTTATTATCAGATTCGGGTGTCGCTTCGTCACTGCAACCGGTGAAGGTGAAAGTAAAAATGGCGATAGCCATCATCGTCAGCAGTGCTGACATTTTTTTGATTGAACTTTTCATTTTGATTTTTTATTATTTAAGTTATTGCATTACATTCTCGTCAAACAGGTCAAAACGCACACACTGCCCGCACGTGACAGGGCGTGAGTTTGAGGTAGTAGCACATAAAGGCATATTTGAAGTTTATGCTGAAAACGCAGCATTTTTGGCCTGTGTACTCTGTGGACGTCCAGTAATCATCACCATCCAAGATGTCTCCTCCGGCAGCAGATATGGAGTTGTTGACAATATCTTGGTTTGTGTTTTTTTTATAACCAGATTGATTCCAAACATTATCCACATCCTTATAACAAAGAATATGTAACTCTTTCGGTGAAGGAATAAACCAGCCGGTACTGCCGACGGGGGAAGGATGATTCTTTTCAAAATCGTCAAGTGCTTCAACCGGACGGATGATGTCTGCTTCCTTGCCCTTACTTGTGCAGTACTCGTTATAAGCAAAAAGGACTTGAGTATTCTGGTAACCAAGGATGTAGTTGCAATAGTCGGTTGCTTCTTGGCCGGAGGCAATGGATTCGAAGTAATCCTTCTTTTCATGGGTAAAATTATTATCATACACAAAATCATTAACGAACCCATATGGATTTTCCGGGTCTTGCCATTCCATGCCTGATGAAACTTCATTCAGCGAAACGGCAAGACCATGTGTACAATTAGGATAATCCGATGCCATAACCCTATCATCTGTCAGGTTGGCGGGAGTTTTTCTGTATTTATCTATAATTTCATCTGAAGTCCAGAAGACAATGGCTGAAACCACCTTGCCCGCCGTAGGAGCAGGTTTGGTCTTAGCCCATTCAATTCTATCATCGGCATAGCGTACACGCAGTCCTCCATCGGAAATACTTCCATCCGAATAAATATAGTCCCCTGGTTTCACCTCATCAGCACGGTATTCCCTTCTATAATACTTATCATCATCCTTACCGCCGCTTATCGTCAAGTTTTCATTATCGGCACTAAATGTAGCAGTACATACCACCTTTCCTGTTTCTACATTCGTAACCTGAAAGGTGTAGTCCCCTTGCCAAGCCTCGCCTTTGAGCGATTCAAATGCTTTCTGACAAGCCTCGTAAACCTGCTTGTCACATTCTTCTATCGTACCTTTCTTGGTAAAGGGTTTGCCGGTGATACCGAGAGCAGACTGGAAGCCTTTCTCTATCTTACTCATCTCTTCAAGAAAATCGGGATGCGATGCCGACATCTTGGAAAAGCCATAGGTGTAAGTTACTCCAGCAATAGGCTCATCATCGTCACTGCAAGCGGTAAAGGTGAGAGCGAAGACAGCTACTGCCATCATCGTCAGCAATGCAGACATTCTTTTAATTGAACTTTTCATTTTGCCTTTCATTATTTATTTTATTGTACTCTTGTTAAATAGGTCAAAAAGCTAAGCATGCGCGCACTGCATTGCTCGAAATCTTCCATTCGCTATATATCTTGTCGTAGCCGGGACATGAATCCAAGTAGTAAGCATTGCTCACAGGGTTATCGGCATCCTCCGAACTTGACCAATACAAGCCAAAACAACCGTCACCTTCGGCATTAAGCATACTGTTATGTATTACATCCTTGTTATTAAGCCAATATTGGCATTGACCACCGGAAGGAAGAAACCAACCGCTGGTTTTGGCTGGTGCAGGGCATACGTTTTCATAATTCACGGCATAATAGGCGGCTGGGAATTCTCTTTGAAGAGTCCAACCGTGCTCTTCAATGGCGTTTATAATGGCCCTGGTGTTGCTGTAACCATTGAAACCGGTAGTCGGATTTCTGTCGCAACCTACCTCTATGTTTGACCAAGGTTGGCTCCATACGATTATACCTTTGACATCACGGAGAGCAAGCACATAGCCGTGGACTTCGGGCATAAGGGTTGTGCCGTCTTTCAATGTATAGTTGCAGTTGTCAGCCCAGTCGCCGGAATTGTCACGACCTTTTTTAAGCACTACCCCTATACAGACGGATTTCTGTGTGGAAGTCAATTCTGTGGATTTGTCGGCAAACGAGCCGTCGATGAAATAAAAGTCGCCCATATCGACATCCTCCATCGCCTTGTTTCCGATAGGCGGTCTGTTTTCATTATTGGCACTAAAGGTGGCGGTATACACAATATTTCCCGTTCCTACATTCGTAACCTGAAAGGTGTAATCCCCTTGCCACGCCTCGCCTTTGAGCGAATCGAATGCTTTCTGGCAAGCCTCGTAAACCTGTTTGTCACATTCATCTATCGAACCTTTCTTGGTAAAGGGTTTGCCGGTGATACCAAGGGCAGACTGGAAGCCTTTCTCTATCTTGTTCATCTCTTCAAGAAAATCGGGATGCGATGCCGACATGTTGGAGAAGCCGTATGTGTATGTCACTTCTGCCATAGGCTCGTCATCGTCACTACAACCGGTAAAGGTGAAAGCAAGAATGGCTGCTGCCATCATCGTCAGCAGTGCAGACATTTTTTTAATTGAACTTTTCATTTTGATTTTCATTATTTATTGTATCGTATTCTTGTTAAATAGGTCAGAAAGCTAAGCACGCGCGCACTGCAAATTTGCTGCGCTTAAAACCGCCGTACATGCCGCCGAAGATCCAGTCAAAGAAGTAAGCGCGGCTTTCAGGAGTGCGACCGTACTCCGAACTCGACCAATACTCGTCTTTCCATCCGTCACCTCCGGCGTTAAGGATACTCGTCAGTATGACATCCCTCTTATTAAGCCAATATTGACATTGTCCGCCGGAAGGAAGAAACCAACCGCTGGTTTTGGATGGCGCAGGACATACAGTTTCATGATTCGTGGCATAATAGACGGCAGGGAATGCGTCTGGAAGATTCCAGTTTTTGTCTTTATTGAATGCTATAATGGTCTGCGTGTTGCTGTAGCCATTGAAACCGGAATTGTTATTTTTGTCGCAACCTACCTCGATTTCATAACTTCCCCATTGGCAACGTTCATTGGCATCACGGAGAGCAAGCACATATCCGTGGACTTCGGGCATAAGGGTAGTGCCATCTTTCAATGTATAGTTACCGTTGTCAGCCCAGTCACCAGAATCGTCACGACCTTTTTTCAGCACCACCCCTATACAGGCGGCTTTCTGCCAGGATGCCAATTCGGTAGATTTGTCAGCAAAGGAACCGTCGGAGAAGTAGAAGTCGCCCGTATCGGCATCCTCCATCGCCTTATTGCCGATAGTCGAAATCGTCAAGTTTTCGTCATCAGCACTAAATATAGCCGTACACACAACCTTTCCCGTACCTACGTTCGTAACCTGAAAGGTGTAATCACCTTGCCATGCCTCGCCTTTGAGCGAATCAAATGCTTTCCGGCAAGCCTCGTAAACCTGTTTGTCACATTCTTCTATCGTACCTTTCTTGGTGAAGGGTTTGCCGGTGATGCCGAGAGCAGCCTGGAAGCCTTTCTCAATCTTGCTCATCTCTTCAAGAAAATCGGGATGCGATGCCGACATGTTGGAGAAGCCGTATGTGTAAGTCACTTCTGTCACAGGATCGTCATCGTCACTGCAACCGGAGAAGGTGAAAGTAAGGATGGTGACAGCCATCATCGTCAGCAGTGTTGACATTCTTTTGATTGAACTTTTCATTTTGATTTATCATTTTTGAAATTTATAAATTCTGACATATTGGCTGAATAAAGATTGCCATAGTTTTCGGCATTATAAACCATTACATGGCTTCCGACAGTATTGATGAACAGCCGATAATAGAGGTCGCGCATAGCTACATCCTTGTTATCGGTTATTTGTTCGATAAAAGTGGAGGTGAAACGGTTGCTCATCCACACTTTCATCTCTCCGTTGAAAACATCAGCCTTGGATGTTTCGTCACCGTTGGCCGCAGTGATGAACAGCATTCCGGGGATGCCCTCGCACTGCTCCATCACACCACCCGAAAAACATGCCTCCACCATCATGAGAAGTTTACGGTAACGCCTTTTGAGGTTCATATCCTTAAAAACAGTGGACAGGTCATCGCCTGTCATGGCGTAAGGCTCCTCATCCCAGCACATGGCTCCCGGTACACCGTGTCCGCTCCAGAAAACGAACAGGTTGTCGTTTTCAGTAGATTCGATTACTGTGGGCAAACTTTCGCTTTTCTCGCCATTCAGAATAGCAAGTATATCTTTTGCCTTCAACGATGACATACGATAATCAATCTCTACATTTTCGTATACATTGTTTCCCCCGATAGTCACCTGTATGACTCCCTTGTTGGGATTTGATATATTATCGGCTATGTCATCCTCGACAATGAGAATGATACGGTCGTCGGTATATCCGGCTTGTCTGAGCTGCTGATAGATAGCGAGCACATCTGCCTGATGGCGGTAATTGGTCCATTCCTTGGAGGAAGCAACAAGGAGTGCCCAGTTGCCGGTATGTGCAGGGTAATTGAATTCCCCTGAATTGTTGAAATCCTGCATCTGCGAGGCTTTCCAGTTCCAGCCGGCAAGTGTCGCATCCGTGCGGTTCCCTCCGTCGCTGGTGTTATAGTCAAGGATGATATACTGTCCGTTGTAAACCTTGAAATTATAGTAGGTGGTGGCAAGTACATTGGTAAACACCTTAGCATCGAACCTTAAATGCCCTGAAGCTCCGCGAACATATGGTGACTTTCCGGCAGCAAGCGCATCCACCACAAGCCCCATATCCTCACCTGTCCAGCTACCCATGTTCAAGCCTTCACCCGAAACAACGGCCCTTAATGATTTTTGTAACGACAACTCCGGTTTGAACTGCTGGTACCATGCGGCATAGCCGATGAGCATTGCAGCATCGTAGAGCTGTGACTCACCAAGAGTAGGTGTGGCATTGAAAAACGTCTTGTAACTCACGTCAAATCCCGATTCAGGATCGGCACCAAATGCGACTCCCTCTATACCTTCGGCTGCATCACCGTGAATCTTGAGCACATCCGCACCGTAGGCAGTATCCGAAAACAGCATTCTCGGTACACTACACCCGTTCAGGCTTTGTGTTTTATGCGCTTCAAGCATCGGTCCCATCTCTTCTATTTCAGAGGGGATGCATATCACATATTCTGCACCTGACTGCATGGCTTGGCGAGACACATCAGCTACATTTTCGGAGATGTAAGTATAGCATCCCATGTTTTTCAGTCCGAGTTCGCGTGCCTGAAATGCGAACCAGTCAATGAACGTTTGTCCGTAATTGTCGTTCTCCTTGGCCAAAAGCGCCACGCTTTCACCCTCATAGTTAATCACCTTGGAGAGAAGCACCTCACATTGCGTAATGTCGGTC
>ERZ773133.1094-NODE-1094-length-33421-cov-5.367650_pt1 | contig 33421 bp, 25 predicted proteins | sample MGYA00580861_ERZ773133 | MGnify/ENA primary metagenome ERZ773133 (study PRJEB29015, sample SAMEA2737844) | human gut metagenome | biome: human gut; feature: human-associated habitat; material: faeces | place: China | collected 2012 ...
AAAGAATTAAAGAAGAAAAAAGAATATATCAAGACAAAAGAATTTATTGAAAAGACAGCCACAGAGAAGTTTGGACTATTGTACCCGGGAGAGTACTTACTCAAAGGATCAGATGACTGATAAACAACAGAATTAAAAAATTTAGGGGGGGGGAACAAACGTTCCTCCCTTCGTTTTGCTTATAATGTGAAAGACGAAATTTTAGCTAAAGATAAAAGGCGGAAATTTCGTCTTTTTTTTCCGCCTTAAGTGGAAAAAGACGAACTATATTCTTATGTGCATATTGCATATAATTTAGTACAGAAGGAGAAAAGTAATGGAAATATCAAACAAACGATGTATCCAGATTCTGAAATTATTGTTGAAAAATAAAGAATGTATGACAGGAGATAATCTTGCAGTTTCAATCGGAGTGTCTTCAAGAACCATTCGAAATGATATGAAAGATTTAAATAGAGCATTGGAAGATCATGGTGCAAGCGTTGTATCAGAGATTGGACAAGGATATTATTTAAAGATTGAAGATCAGGAAAAATTTTTAACATTTCAGAATGAGATGGAAGAGCATAAAAGAGAAAAAGATTTTAAAAATATTATTCCATCAGAGCCAGAAGACAGAGTAAAGTATATTATTTCAAAGTTATTGCTGTCGACGCTCAATGGAAGAAAAGAAAAAATAGAGTTTTTTGATCTGGAAGAAGAACTTTTCATTAGTACTTCTACTTTAAAGAAAGACTTTCGCAATATCGATAAAGTTTTAAAACCTTACGATCTTAAAACCAGTATCACAAAGAAAGATGGTGTGAAGATCGTAGGAGATGAGGCGAAGATACGATATTGTATTTCAGAATATATCTTTAACAGCAAAGGGTATTTTGGAATAGAAGAAAATCAATTTTATCAAAGTATTTTTAAAGAACAGGAAATTGAAAAATTAAGAGAAATTTTACTTGATGTAATTTCGGTTTATAATTTAAGACTTACAGATCTGGCATTTAAGAACGTTTTGATTCATAGTCTGATCATGTTAAAACGCTTTGCAAGGCAAAAGAGTGTGACATATGAAGAAAATGATATCAAAGCATTTGAAAAGAAAGTTGAATTTGAATGTGCGCAGGAGATCATCAAACGAATTCAGAAAGAATTTGAAGTAGATCTTGGAAATGAAGTTTATTATTTGACACAGCACTTGATCTCAAGTCAGAGATTTTTGATTGATGATCCAAAAGAAGATTATGAATACAAAAACGAAATTGAAAAAATTCTGATAAAGATCAAGGAAGAGACAAACATTGATCTTTCCGATGATAAACAGCTGATCAATGGATTGGCAATGCACTTGAGTGCGGCACTTCAGAGAATGCGGTTCGATATGAATATTCGAAATGAATTTTTAGATTCGATCAAGAATATGTATCCACTAGCATTTGAACTTGCAGTGATCGCAGGAGAGATCATTGAGGAGAATTTCCAGTTTAGGACACAGGAAAATGAAATTGGTTTCTTGGCGATGCATTTTGGAGCAGCTTTGGAAAGAAAAGGGCTTAATGAGAAAAAGCCAAGAAAGAAAGCAATTATCGTGTGCTATGCAGGAGTTGCAACAGCGATGCTGATCAAAGAAAAGATCGAACAGAATTTTGGACATAAGATTGAAGTGATCAAAACATGTTCGCAACAGGAAGTAAGTCAAGAGTTGATCGATCAGGTGGATCTTGTATTGACAACGGCAGAACTTTCAGAACTTCAATCTGACAAAATAAAGAAAATAAACCTGTTTCTGGATGAAACAGATATTCAGCTCATAGGAAATATTTTAAAAGAAGATCAAAAAGATGAAATTGATTATCGAAAGATTTTTCGAAAAGAATTATTTTTCTATGATGTGGAATTTAAGAATAAAGAAGAGATTCTTGAACATATGACAAGAGAGATGCAGATACGAGGACTGATCAGTAAAGAAGGAAGTAAATCCGTATTTAAAAGAGAAGAAATGTCGACGACAGAACTGGGCAATATGGTAGCAATACCGCATGCAATGTCAAATGACTCTGAAGAGGCAGTCGTATCCGTTATGGTTTTAAAGAAACCAATCCTCTGGGAAAATGAAAAAGTGCAGGTTGTACTTTTACTCAATGTACCAAAGTCACAATACAATATGTGGGAAGTTGTATTTAAACGATTATATCAATATCTGATTGGTGATCAAGGGGTTACAAAATTAATCAAAGATAAAGATTATGATGATTTTATTCGCCATTTGGAAAGAAATGAATAGGAAGGAAATATCATGGAATCACTAGTATTAAATAAAGACAACGTTAAATTGAAGGTAAATGCTTCTGATTGGGAAGAAGCGGTTAGAATTGGGGCAGGGATGCTTGTAGAACAAGGATGTGCAAAACAATCTTATGTTGATGGTATCATTGCTTCTGTCAAAGAATTAGGGCCTTACATTGTCATTGCAGATGGAATCGCAATGCCGCACACAAGACCAGAACAGGGAGCTATTGGGATCGGTTGTAGTCTGATCACACTGAATCAGCCAGTAAAATTTGATGGAGATGACAGTGAAGTAAAAGTTATGATCTGTTTTTCAGCGGTAGACAGTGAAAGCCACATGGATATTCTTAAGATGATCGTTGAGTTTGTAGAGCGCGGACTCATTGATGATATAGCTAAAGCAACGACTTACGAAGAGTTACTTGAAGTGATCAAAGAGAAATAGTTTTAAAAAGAGAAAGGAGACGAAACTATGTTACAGATTTTAACAGTATGCGGAGCAGGACTGGGAAGCAGTTTTGCATGTCAGATGAGTGTAGACGCCGTATTAAAGGAACTGGGTGTGGAGGCAAAACTTGACCACACAGACATCTCTAGTGTAGGAGGAGCAAAGGCTGACATCATTCTTTCAGGAAAGAACTTTGAGAAACAGTTTGAGCGTTATACACTGGACTGTCCAACAATTTTTCTCGATCGATTGGTCGATAAAAATGAGATCAAAGAAAAACTGACACCGGTTTTAAAAGATATTGGAGTTTTATAAAACTAGCAAAATAGAGAGTGAGGAGAAAAAATGCAGGTTTTAAATTTTATCATTAAGAACATCCTGACACAGGCATCTGTTGTCGTAGGACTGATCGCACTGCTTGGTTTAGTGTTACAGAAAAAACCAATTGGTACTGTTGTATCAGGAACAATGAAAACTATCTTAGGATTCTTAGTATTATCCGCAGGTTCAAGCGTTATCCAGGGATCATTAGCTATTTTTGGTGATCTGTTTAATAAGGCCTTTGGACTTAAGGGTCTTGTAGCATCTATCGAAGGTATTAACGGTCAGGCAATGACAGATCTTGGACTTGGATCAGAGATCGCTATCACATTAGCAGGTATCTTTATTGTTAATATTATTTTAGCTCGTATTACACCATTTAAGTACATCTTCTTAACAGGACAGGCTTTATTATGGGAATCTACACTTTGCGTAGTATTTGCTTACTTCTGCGGATTAAGAGGACTTCCATTGATCATCGTAGGATCAATCGTTGGTGGTGCATTCGCAACATTAATGCCAGCATTCGCACAGCCAGTTATGCGGCAGATCACCGGTAGTGATGATATCGCATTAGGACATTTCTGTACATTTGGATATATGTTCACAGCATTAATTGCTAAATTAACAGGTGATAAATCTAAATCAACAGAAGATGTTGCATTACCTAAGAGTCTTGAATTCTTACAGGATACATATTTATCAGTAATGGTAGTTATGGTGCCATTTTACTTGATCGTAGCAATCTTTGCAGGACCTAAAGCATGTGCTGAATATGCAGGAGCTACAAACTACATCGTATTCATGTTCTTACAGGCATTACAGTTTGTAACAGGTTTATACGTATTAATGGCCGGTGTTCGTTTACTGTTAGCTGAATTAGTACCAGCTTTCCAGGGAATCTCTATGAAACTGGTTCCAAATTCAAAACCAGCCTTAGACTGCCCAGTATTATTCCCATATGCACCAAACGCAGTAATCTTAGGATTCATCTTTACAACAATCGGATCTATCATCGGTATGTTCTTAACACCAATGCTTGGATTACCAATGATCTTACCTGGAGTTATGAGTAACTTCTTCGCAGGTGGTACAGCTGGTATCTTTGCTAACCAGGTTGGTGGACGTCGCGGAACGATTATTGGATGTATTGCACATGGTATCTTCATCATGATCTTACCAGCTTTACTTTCCCCAATGCTTGGACAGATTGGATTCCAGAACATGACATGTACAGACGTAGATACTGTAGTAACAGGATTCTTCTTCATGATCATTAAATCTATCGCAGGAATCTTCTAAGATTAGAAAGCAAAAGATCATTATAGAAAGTTATACAGGAGGGATGATCAATGTTTTTCTTTGGTAAAAAGAAGAAAGAAAAGAAGCAAGAGCAGGCAGTTCCTGTTGTAAATAAAGAGGAATTGATCGCGAAAGCTTCAGAAAAAGTAACAGAATTAGAAAGTAAAACAGGGGATGAGAGAGTTTCATTATTAAACGAAATCGGATCCCTGTATACACAAGCAGAAGAAACAGATCTGGCAATCCAATATTATGAAGAAAGCTTGGAACTTTGCAAGCAGCACGGAAAAGCGAGCACAGATCTAATGAAACTTTACAATAAAAAACGTCAAGAAGCTGCAGAAGCGAAAGATGATGAAAAAGTAAAGGAATATATGGATAAGGTTCAGAACCTGATGCAGATGTCAAAGGATATGATCCGAGGAAATGCATAACATTTACGGGGAGGAAATTCCTCCCTGCAAACATATAATTTATTCGCAACGTATAAGGCAAAATTAAAGGAGTAAAGAAATGTATAAAAATTTGATTGAATTATTTAAAGAAAATGAAGGTAAAGGAGCAGTAGGAGCATTCAACTTACATTGTTTTGAAATGCTTCCAGCAATGATTCAAGCAGCAGAAGAACTGAACGTTCCAATCATTATCCAGACTTCTCTTGGAACAGCTGAATATATTGGTTTTGAACCATTGATCGCAGCTGTAAAAGCTTTAGCAGAAAAATCTTCTGTAAATGTAGCTCTTCATATGGATCATTGTAAAAGCATTGAAGCACTGAAAAAAGCAATCGATCTTGGATATTCTTCTGTAATGTATGATGGATCTGCATTACCAATTGAAGAAAATATCAAAAATACACAAGAAGTTGTAGAATATGCTCATGCACATGGAGTATCTGTAGAAGGTGAAATCGGATCTATCGGTGGAGCTGAAGAAGGTGTTGTAGTAGAAAAAGACGCTGCGATGTATACAAAACCAGAAGATGCACTTCATTATGTTAATGAAACACATGTAGATGCATTAGCAGTATCTATTGGTACAACACATGGTCAGTTCAAATCTAAAGCTAAGATCAATTATGAATTATTAACAGAATTAAAAGCTAAATTAGGACCTGTTGGATTAGTTCTTCATGGAGGAACAGGAGTATCTGATGAAGATATGAAACGTTGTGTACGTGAAGGAATGAAAAAGATCAATGTGGGAACAGAATTAAATAAAAACTATATTGAAGTTGTCAGCAAAACATTCACAGCTGATGATGTAACACCACTGACATCTTTAAGAAATCTGTTAGGACCAGCAAATGAAAGAATCAAAGAAATTGTTATAGATAAGGCTTCATTATTTAAATTATAGGATAAAAAAGTTTAAATAACCCTCTTATATTATATAATTCATCAGGTGCGGCAGGGAGGAATGAATCCCTGCCGCATTTAACTTTTTAGAAAAATATCTATCATTTGAGCGGAGGAAATAAGCATGAAAAAAACGATCGTATTGCTTGCAGGATACCCGGCAACAGGAAAAAGTTATCTTTGTAATAAAATATTAGAAAAACTTCCAGACTTTTTGATCGTATCTCAGGATGATATGAAAGAAAAATTATTTGACCAGTATGGATTTGATAATATGGAAGAAAAAGTAGCCATTGAAAATCAGAGCTGGGAACAGTACTATGAAGTTATGGAAGAAGATCTTAAGAATGGGGATTCCATTATTTCAGATTACCCATTCAGTGTAAAACAGAAAGACAAGATTAAAAATCTTGCAGAGAAATATGAATATCAAGTTGTAACATTCCGCTTGATCGGAGATCTAGAAGTTTTATTTAAGCGTTCACAAAAGAGAGATTTGGATCCAAAGAGACATTTAAGTCATCTGGTATCACGTTATCATAAAGGTGATGTACTAGAAGACAGAAGCAAGGCAGATTGTCTTGTAACCTATGATATTTTTATGGATCGTTGCAAGAACCGTGGATACGGAACATTTGAACTGGGACATCTGATCGAAGTTGATGTAACAGATTTTTCGAAGATTGATTACCCAGCATTGATCAAAGAATTATGTGATCTTGTAGAAGAATAAAGGAGAAACAGATGGGAAGTATTTTTTGTATTGGACAGTCAGCGTATGATATCACGATTCCGCTTGATGGCGCGATTTGTGAGAATCAAAAATACCGCGTGACACAAAAAGAAGAATGTGGAGGCGGACCTGCATTTAATGCTGCATATCTGTGTGCAATGTGGGGAGAAAAAGTAGAATTGATCAGCCGGATCGGAAACGATACTTACGGGAAACGATTGTTAGAAATTGCTGCACAGGCTGGGATCGGAACCAATTATCTGATCAAGGATGATGAGATTGAAACACCGCATAGTTATATTTTTTCAAATCAGGAAAATGGATCAAGAACGTTATTTAATTTCCCAGGTGAGAAAAAAGACATTGAATATACATATCCGGATGAAGAAGTCTCTGTTATCTTAAGTGATGGACACGAACCAGAGATCAGTGTGGAGGCAATTCATCATTATAAGAGTGCCATTTCGATCGTAGATGCAGGGACATGCAGAGAAAGTACAATGCAGGTAGCAAAAGAAGTAGATTATCTGGTATGTTCTGAAGATTTTGCAAGACAATATACAGGAAAGACGATCAATCTTAATGATCCAAAGAAAGCATGTGAAATCTTCGAAGAAGTAGAACAGATCAATCATAAGCATGCAGTGGTCACACTGGGAGAAAAAGGATTATTATATCGTAGAGATGGAAAGATCACATTGATGCCAGCATTTAAAGTAAAAGCAGTCGATACAAATGGTGCAGGGGACATTTTTCATGGTGCATTTGCATATGCGATCAAGCAGCAATTGGATTTTTATGATGTATTAAAAATAAGCTCTATGGCGTCTGCGATTTCCGTGCAGACATTAGGAGCACAATCCTCTATACCACAATTAACAAAAGTAACAAGCGAACTTCAAAAGAAGGGAAATCATTATGACAAGAGAAGATATCTTTAAAACTGTTGATCACACACTATTAGCACAGACAGCAACTTGGGAAGAAATTAAAGAAATATGCGATGATGCGATCAAATACCAGACAGCATCTGTATGTATTCCAGCATCTTATGTAAAAAGAGCAAAAGATTACGTTGATGGGAAAATGGCAATTTGTACAGTGATTGGATTCCCAAATGGATATAGTACAACAGCAGTCAAAGAATATGAAACAAAAGATGCTATATTAAATGGTGCAGATGAAATTGATATGGTCATCAACTTAGGAGATGTCAAAGATAAACATTTCGATAAGATCAAAGGTGAAATTGCGTTATTAAAGAGCGCATGTGGAGATAAAATATTAAAAGTTATCATCGAAACATGTCTGTTAACAGAAGAAGAAAAGATTAAGATGTGTGAGATCGTAACAGAAGCAGGAGCAGATTTCATCAAAACATCTACAGGATTCTCAACATCAGGAGCAACATTTGACGATATTGCTTTATTTAAGAAACATGTTGGAGAAAATGTAAAGATTAAGGCAGCAGGAGGAATCAGTTCCTTTGATGATGCTGAGAAATTTATCGAACTTGGGGCAGACCGCCTTGGAACAAGTCGATTAGTAAAAATCGCTAAAGCAGAAGCTTAAACAATTTGAGAATATTTATCGTTAACAAAAAGGAATGTTGCATTCGTGCAACGTTCCTTTTATCATTTTTATATAGAATGATGAGAAGAGGAACCGTATATGTCAAAAAAGATATCAAAACAGGAAAAAGAAGATTATCTAAGTCTAATGTATGAAATGAAACGAAAAGAGAATCAGATTGTAAAATCCGACTTATCCAGGGAACTTGAAGTGCCGTTATCAAGAGTTACCAGAGTCACAGATGGATTGTTAGAAGAAGGGTATCTGTTAAAGGACGAAGGAAGAAGACTGTTTTTAACACCAATGGGGTTATCCAAAGGGCAGCAGTGTCTGGAAAGAAAACGATGCCTTACAGAGTTTCTACGTTTGGTTTCTGGTGTTGATGGAAGCATTGCAAAAGAAAATGCATGTGCGATCGAACATGTTCTGGATGAACGCATTTTAACCGGAATCCGTATGTTTATGGAAAACCGTCATACATATTCATATATGACTAGAGGAAATGATTTAAATCTGATGTTTCCAGAAGGAAAGAGGATCATGCCGATCGCATTTTTTGAAAAAGGAACATCACATCCAAGAATTCTTTCGAAAGAATATCAGCAGTTTGAGAAACGAGCGGAAGTAGCGATCAGCAAAGAAAGTTACTTGTATTTAAAACCGATAGATTCAGATCTGCTGAAAAAAGAAATTCGCTACTGTTATGGAAATCAATGGATGTATGCAAAAAAAGAAAATGGAAAATTTGGAATTTTGACAGAGGCATTGGACTGTACGATTCGAAGAAACGACAAATTATCTGAAGGAATTGTAGAAATAGTAGTGTGTGATCATCATGAAGAAGAGATTATAGAAGAATCGGTTCGTATTTTAACCGTATCATTAATTTAGGAGTTTGGTAATGTGTGATAAAACAATGGAAAATTATAAACCAAATATGTTTCAGTTACAATGCTTAAAAGCATTAGAGATACAGATTGAGGAAGGAAAAGGATACAACGAAGCAGAGATCGGAAGAAAGATGCAGGTAAACAGATCAACAATCTCCCGATGCTTCAAAAGATACCGAGAAGAAGGATTCTTGAAAGATAAGGGATTTACTAGAAAAGGAAAAGAATTCTTAGAATATTACAAAATGATCGAAGCAGATCTTTACCATTACTTTGCATCTATTGGAATTAACGAACAACAACAAAGACAGGCAGTTACTGGAATGTTTGATACAGCAGATATCGATACGATCCAGAAATTATGCCAGAAAGAGAAAATGCATCTAAAGTATGAAAGTATCGGGAAAAATGAAAGTAAAGAAATTACTAAGATGACTTACGAACAATTATGCAGTAGTCTAAAAAAAGGCATATACCAAGTCGCATTTTCCATTTATCGACAAGGAAAAGACTGGCAAAGTCTCTCTATGGCAGACCAAGGATTTGAAAAACCAGCATATCTGTATTTAAAAGGAGATAAAAACTATTTAGAATTAACCGTCAGAGAAATGAAAGCAATGACAAAAGGTGGAGCGATGCTGTCTGGACATATTCAGACAGTTAAATGCAGAAGTAACAAAGATGTTTTAACTGATCTTCTGATCCAAGATAAGAAAATACAGATTCCATTTAAAGATTTTGAGTTTGAGCAGTTGTCAGAAACAGAAATCACCGGGCAGATCCAACTGTTTATGACAAGCAGCGTTGGGGAGAAGAGAATGCCAGAGAGTATGGCTACGTTGATCGTAAAATTATAGAAATATGAATTATGGGAATTTTAATTAAAAATTAAAATTCCCATAATTCTATAGTTTTTAACAGTTTTTCTTTCGTATCCACATCAAGCTGCATGATCGCATTATAAAGTTTACGATCAAGCGCAGTTTCTGAATACTCCGGATCAAGCGTACCGACAAGAGAATCCAGAGAGCAGCCACAAAGCTTCGCATAATATGTTAAAATACGCAGAGACATAGCAGTACGGTTATTTTCTACATTGCTGATATAACCAGGCGTTACACCAAGAGCCTCAGCAACTTGATTTTGTGTTAAACCCATTTTTTGACGGATATGTTTGATATGAGTACCATAATTTTCAGAGTTCATATGATAGAGTCCTTTCTGTATATTATTCATAATAAAATTATATAATAAATGATAATGAAAATGTAGCTATTAATAGAATAGAATCTGTGGAATGGATATAAATGGAATCTGATGGCTGATGGAACATGGAAATCTGAGAATTATTATCATTTACTGATCGTGTGTTGCAACGATGCAACAAGATGGATGAAATGAATATGATATATTGGAAAGATATTATCATTTTTAAAGGAAAATAGTAAAACATCTTTTGGTTGAACATAAGAATACAATATGGTAAAAATAAAGCAGAACATGAACCTTCGGTGAGTGTAAAATAATAGCTAACAAAAAGAAAAGAATCTGAGAGTGCGATCTTGGGTTCTTTTTCTTTTTTATCTACAATGGGAAAATAACAGATAAAAATTCAGATTTTTTGTCTGGTAAAAAAAATAAAATGAGAAAAACTCTTATTAACAACAATTTTGTTGCATCGATGCAACTTAAGAAAAATAAAAAAAAGAACGTAAATATCAAGAAAGTGAAAATTTTGTGAATTTTCACTTTCTTTTTTTGATTTCTTTGAAAAATTTGTTGTGATTGACATGAAAATAATAGTTATGGTAAATATTAGTCAAAACTAACTTTGAAAATATTATAAATTAGTTACAACAAGGGAGGAAAAGAGAAACTTATGAAAAATCGCTTTTTAGCATTATTAATCTGTGCGGTTTTGGCATTTTCAATTATTCCATTTGGAAAAAACATAAAAGCATCACAGACAAATAATGCAAAACAATTAAATACACCAGAACAGATGGCTGCAGTTATGAGAGAAAAAGCAAATAATAATACAGCCAGAATGAAAGGGAAAATAACTCAATCTCAGGTCAATGAAACGATTAAACAAAAATTGATCGTAAAAACAAGAGATGAGATTGAAAATACTTATGGTGCTAACAGTGTGTACTACTACACAGTGGGAAATTACCAGATTTTGTTTTATGACACTGCAGAAGAAGCAAAGAATGCATGTGAGAAGTTGAAAAAGGATCTTCCAGGAACAACAATATTTCAAGATATACCGATCACACTAAAAGAAGCAGCAAAAGATAACGGATCAGATGAAGTGGCGGCATACGATGGAATTAAAAAAATGGGAATGGATCAACTTAAGGAAGAGAAAGACAGCTGGAAAAATAAAAGTGCCAAAGTTGCCGTAATCGATAGTGGAATTAATGTGGATCACCAATGGTTTAAGAATCGGCTAGATCGAGAAAACAGCATAAACCTTGCGTTGGATGAAGGAAATGAAGATGATAAAACGAAGCCTGCATATAATGATACAAAACAAGGACATGGAAGTCATGTCGCAGGAATCATTACACAGGCAACACCAGAAGAAGTACAGGTTATGGCAATTCGAGTATTTAGTGTTCTTGGGACAGCATCCTATGCAACGATCACAAATGCGGTTGATTATGCAGTAGAACATAAAGCAGATGTTATTAATATGAGTCTTGGATTTGAAATAATGTCAGGATTTGAAAATGATCAGATAACTCTGATGGATGAAGCATTTGCAAGGGCATTTAAAGCAAATACAACAGTATGTGCTGCGTCAGGAAATGAATACACAGATACTTCTAAAAGTTATCCAGCGAGCAGTCCATGGACGATCGCAGTTGGATCATTTGAGCCAGATGCAAAAGGTAACCTGATTCGTTCAGATTTTGCCAATAATGGAGAACTACTTGATTTTGTTGCACCAGGAAGAAATATCTATAGTGCATGGATCAATGGAGAAGAATCAACCAATACGATAAGCGGGACTTCTATGGCAACACCCCATATGGCAGCGGCAGCAGCTTATGTCAAAATGAAACATCCAGATTATAATCAAAGGGATGTATATGCGGCGTTTAAAGATAATGCAGTAGATCTTGGGGAATCTGGAAAGGATACAGAGTTTGGATATGGATATGTACATTTGGAAAAATATAACACAAATGAAGCAGCAGAATCTAAAGACGGAAAAGAATACCAGGCAATCTCAGCCCCGGCACAAATAAATAAAACAATGAATGATTCAGGAAAATCATTTACAATTGATGCAAAAATAACAAGAGGAAACGGAAATCTCACGTATGAAACAACAAATGAGAAAATTGCTACGGTCAAAGATGGAAAAGTAACGATCGTTGGACGTGGAAAATGTAATATCGTGATCAAAGCATCTGAGACAAAAGAGTATAAAGAAACAGAAGAAAAAGTAACGATCAAGATTGATAAAGGTTATCAAAAGATCAAAGTTCCAGTTACCTCATATAAGAAATATGTTTCAGACAAAAACTTTAAGTTAGAAGCATATGTTGAAGCACCAGGAGATGGGAAAGTTGAATTTATTGCAAATGACAATGACGTTGTAAAGGTAAGCAAGAATGGAGAAGTGACGATTCTTGGACCTGGAACAGCAAGAGTATATGCAGTGGCAACAGGAACAAACAATTTTAACAGGGATATCAGTGATGCAATCATGATCACAGTAGAAGAAGATAAGAAATCAGATCCTGATATAAAAAACAATGCTGAAAATACAACAACAGCAACGCAAAGCACAACAACAGTGATTCAAAATGCTTCAACAATGAATACAAAAATAGCTGTGCCAAGAGTCGTTGTAAAAAAACTAAAATCAGGGAAAAAACAGATCAGATTGACATGGAAAAAACAGTCCAAAGTATCAGGATATGAAATACGGTATTCAACAAAAGCCAATATGAAGAATGCAAAACGGATCAGAGTAAATGCTAAAACGGCAAATAAAACGATCAAAAAATTAAAATCAAAGAAACGATATTATGTTCAGATCAGAGCATATAAAACAAATGATCACAAAAAAATTTATGGAAATTGGAGTGCAAAGAAAACATTAAAAACCAAATAACAGGAAGGAAAAGAAATGAGAAGAAGGAAGTTATATAGAGGATTGGCAGTTGCATTTTCAACAATCCTTCTGGCAACAAGTAATCCAGCAACATTACAAAATGTTGCTGCAAAAGGAATTCATTTACAAAAAAAAGCAAAGGCAAAGATGATCCTGGAAGATCCGACGGAGAATGGAGCTTATACATTATCAATGACGATCAACAAAGAAGGAACATCTGAGGAATCAATGTTAAGCGGCTTTATTGATCAAAAGATTAAGGTTACTGTTCAGGACGGAAAGACATGGGTGACGATCCTCAGTACAACATATGCAGATATGATGTACGATATCACACTTGGAGATTCAGAAGAAAATTATAAGATATCAGAAAAAACTCCAGTAGGAGAAAAAAATTCTGCGGGAACTTATAATATGTATGAGTATAAAATTCAAATTGACAAATTGTCAGACGTTGCAAAAATCGCAGTATTGGCAGAACCTATGGGAGGAAGCAGAGACGACATAGGAAATTATAAAAAATATACAAAAGCGGATATAGAAGATATGTCGATCGAGAGAGGCTGGACAGGTTTCGAAGCCATCACAGATCAAAATCAAAAACCAACAGGAAAAGAAGCACTGAATCAGGCACTGATCGATTATGGGCTAGATAAGAATAATGATGGAACTGTCACAAAAGAAGAAATTCAGCAATATAAAGGTGACAAGATGGAATTACAGAATTGTAATTTAAGTAATGAAGGATTGGAATTGCTCAAGTATCTGCCGGAATCTGTGACAACCCTTGATCTTTCTTATAATAACATAACTGAGCTTCCATCAGATCTGTTGATGATGATGCCACAATTAGAAAATTTCTATATGGAAAATAGTAAACTTACGTCTATCCCAAAAGGATTCTTCAAGAGCAACACAAAACTTAACTGGATCGCGTTGGATGGAAACGAGATTACAACATTAGAAGATGGAACATTCAAAGGACTAGATCAGCTGACGATATTAGGACTCGAAAACAATAAGATTTCAAAAGTAGATAAAAATGCCTTTGAAGGTATGAAAAAAATAGAACAGCTGAGTTTATATGGAAATAATCTCACAACATTAGAGGATGGGTGTCTCAAACCATTGGCGGGATCATTAAAAATGCTGTTTTTACAGGAAAATAATATGGAAACTCTTCCAAAAGCAGTAGAGGATTGTTCTTCATTAACAGAATTGCATGCATGGGATAATGGAATGAAAGATATCAGCAAAGTTGACTTCTCGAAACTTCCGGAATTGACAGAATTAAACCTTATGCATAATGAGATAACACAGATTCCAGAAAAGGCATTTGCGAAAAATACAAAACTTGATGGTCTGGATCTGTTTGATAATGGCTTGACCTCTGTATCACCAGATATTCTTCCAAATGGAGTTAGCCTAAGAAAACTAGACCTTAAATTCAATAACATGCAGATCGTAGATAAAAAGCTGATCAATAAAAGTCAGTCATATAATAAATTTTATCCACAGAAGTCTGCAATGGAATTAAGACTAGAGAAAAGCGGTGATCAAGAGATGAAATGGTCACAGCAGTTAAGTGCGTTAGATTTGATGTTCTGGTATGAAGAAACAAACGATGCAAAGAAAAAAGAACTTCAGTCAGTTGATGAATATAAAGACTATCTGAAAGAACAAGGATATGCAGAAGGCGATTTTACAAAGACATTAAAAGATTTGTCATATCAGTGGGATATCGTAACCAAAATTCAAAAGAAAGACACAAATGGAAGATTTGTAACGATCGATCAAAGGATCAATGAGGGAAAAGCAGACGAAAAGGATGGTTCTTTCAAGTTTACAGAAGATGGAACGTATCGAGTTGTAAAGGATGTTTATGGTTACATGAGTTCTATGAGAAATTTCTTATTTGAAGCAAAATCAAATGAAGTAACAATTGAAAATAAGAAAGAAAGCAAGAAGGAAGATAAAACAACAGCAACAACACCAACTTCGCAAATAACAACAATAAAGAAGAAAGAAATACAAATAGCAAAACCATCAAGGGTTGTAAAGCTTAAAATAAAAAAATCCTCAAAGAGATCTGTGAAAATAAGCTGGAAAAAGCAGAAAAATGCATCAGGATATGAAGTTTACAGATCAACGAAGAAGAATAAATCGTTTAAGAAGATCACAACATTGAAAAAAGCTGGAAAAGTAATTTATGTTAATAAAAAACTGAAAAAAGGAAAAACATATTATTACAAAGTACGTGCTTATAAAGTAGTATCTGGAAAAAAAGTATACGGAAAATTTTCAACGATCAAAAAAATTAAGATCAAAAAATAATCTACAAAGGAGAAAATGATGAGAAAAAGAGTATTAACATATTCACTAGCAGTAGCAATGGCAGTAGTAATGGCAGTTCCACAGACAGTAATCTTACCAACAGGTATTGTACAGGTAAAAGCGGCAGATACAGAAAATGGATTAAAAACAGGAGTTGCGCTCACAAAAGCAGAATGGGGAAAAAACTGGTCAGGAACAGAAAATTATATTAAATTTACTGAAATGGATAAATATGCATCTACTTCTTCAGATTATTGCAGTAAGATCAATAAAGTTGTAGTGAACGACAAGGAATATCCAGTTTATGATGAAGAAAGAAAAGATAATTATTATTCAATGACATATTCTGAGGGACTTTGTATATATATGGGATCAATCAAAGATGGCGAAAATACGATCATTGTTTCAGCAAATGGTTACAAAGATAAAAAGATCATTGTGAATGTCGACAAAACAGCAAAAACAGTAACTTTCGTTTCACAGGAAGATTTGGGATCAGGAGATGCAGTAATCGATAAAAGTGCGTTAAATAATATGATCACAGCAGCAAAAGCATATACGAAAGAATCGGCATCTGATGAAAAATGGAATGCATTCCAGGAAGCGATCAAAACAGCAGAAGATGTATATAATAATGAATCTGCAACTCAGGATCAGATCGATCAGGCAGTTGCTGCATTAAGGGAAGCAATTGATACGTTTAAAAAAGAAGATCCAACATTAAATCCAACAGAAGATGGTGTATATACAGTTACACTTAAAGCAACAAAACAAGGAAGCGAGGAAACCTCTTCCTTAGGTGGATATTTTGAAGGAAAAGCAAAACTGACAGTAAAAGATGGAGAAATGAAATTATCCATGTTAAATGTCTCCATGGCGAAATACTTACTTGACTTCACATTAGAGACAGATGGAACGTTTGCCCAAGCAACAAAAGAAGCATATGGGGATGCAAATAGTGATGGTTCTTATGATGCATATGAATATACAATGAGCATTAAAGATCTGAGCAAAATACATACAGCGGCAGCTTTAGTATCCGTTATGGGATCTGAATCTGATAAAGGTAACTATGACAAATATATGAAAGCTGATATCACATTCACATCTTTGGAAAAAGGATGGAAAGGATATGATAAAAAAGATGCGAACCAGACCTTGGTTGATGCATTGATCGAAGCAGGAGCTGATACGAACAATGATGGAGAAATTACTCAGGAAGAATTAGCAGCATTTGATGGAGACGAAGGAAGTCTAGATTTAGCAAACAAGAATTTGAGTAATATCGATCTGTTAAAAGGTTTATCAGATAAGATTACAGAATTGGATCTTTCAGGAAATAAGATTACAGAAATTCCAGAGGGATTTTTTGATAATATGACAAATCTTGAGTATGTAGATTTGAATTCAAATCATATAAAAGCTCTTCCAGAAAATACGTTTAAAAATACAAAAAAATTGAATTGGATCAATATAAGAGCAAATAATCTGACGGAGATTAAGAAAGATACACTGTCAGGATTGGATAAATTAGTATATCTTGAACTGGATAATAATAGTATCACGTCTGTAGAGGCGGGGGCACTGGATGGAGATACAAGTCTAAAGCAGCTATCCATTTCAGGAAATGAATTAAATGCATTACCAGATCATCTCTTAGATGATGCTGGAGATACGATTGATTTTATTGAATTATCCAATAACGAGTTTGTAAAACTTCCAAATTGTATCAATGCAGCAACAAAGAAATTACGAAAGATCAGTGCATTCAATAATGCATTAGAAGACATTTCGAATATTGATTTTACAAAGATGTCAAATCTTGAGGAGGTTAATTTCTACAAGAATTATATTGCTCAAGTGCCAGATGGAACATTTGCAAAGAATAAAAAACTATATTCTGTAGATTTCCATGATAATCAGATCTCCAATATTACAGAGAAGGCATTTCCTGAAACATTTGAAAACGATTATGATGGAGTACTTCACAAGCTTGATCTTACGTTAAATAATATCAAAGTTGTGGATCCGGCAGTGATGAAAAAATCAGATACAGCGATCAATAAATTTTATCCACAGAAGAACGCGATGAATCTGGAACTAAAGGAAGATAATGGTCAGAAGATCAGTTGGAGTCAGGATTTAAGTGTATTAGACCTTGCATTCTGGTTTGATAAGACAGCAAGTGACGAAGCCAGAGAAATAGAAACAGTTGAAGATTATAAAGATATGCTGGAGCAGAACGGATGGAAAGATAAAAATATCGCAGAAGTTATGGATGAGAAATATGACTGGGATATTATTACAGAAGTTCAGAAAAAGAATGCAGATGGTACATGGAAGACAGTTAAAGAAGATACAGAAACTGATCAGGCAGAAGAGTTAAAAGGGAACCTTAGTGTATCAGATCCGGGAACATACAGAGTAAAGAAAGTCTTAAATGCGACATTAAATGGAACAAAACAATACCGTTTTACCGTATATTCAAACGAATTAGCAGTATCTAAAAAGGATGATAAAAAACCATCAACAACAGAGCAAAAACCATCAAGTACAACAGCCAAACAAAAACCATCAGATACAACAACGACACAAAAACTATCAACGACAGCAGTGAAAGATATTCTTAAGAAGGTGTCAAAGATCAAGCTGCAAAATCTGAAAAAACGTAAGGTGCGTATTACATGGAAGAAAGTAAAGAATGCAGATGGATATCAAGTTTACCGAGCAACAAAGAAGAACGGAAAATATAAGCTTGTTAAGGTAGTAAAAGGTAATAAAAAAGTAAGTTATACAAATACGAAGTTAAAGAAAAATAAAAAATATTATTACAAAGTTCGTGCTTATCGTACAGTCAAAGGTAAGAAAGTATATGGTGCATTCTCTTCAAAGAAAAGCATATCTATCAAAAAATAAATGAGAAGAATTATCAATAAAACACAAGGTGTTGCAGGCGTGCAACATCTTGTGTTTTATTGATAAATGGCAGAAACACGTGTTTTTTAAAGAAATTTTAAATTTAAAATATCAGATATGAACGATTTTGAAAAACTTGTTTTCGTTGACGGAGAATATTGATGCATGATAAAAAGAAGTGAGTTAATTAAAACTAACCGATGATGTCTATAAATTAAGAGAAGGAGAGATTATGAGAAAAACTAAATATCATGTAAAGAAAAAAATCATGCCATTATTGTTAGCTGTTGCAATGGCTGGAACAGCGACACCCATATATGTAGCACATCCAGCAATTGTAAAGGCAGCAGTGTCTAATGCATTTGGAACAAACAAAATAAGTTTGTCAGCTGGTTCTTATACAGTTCCAGTGTCGTTAAAAAAAGCAGATAATGTTGAACAGAGTTCAATGGCAGCCGGGGCTGTAGGTGAAAATGCAACATTAGAAGTAGCAGAAGATGGAACAGCAAGTTTAGAAGTTGAATTAAAAGCATTAAATATTTATGGAATGACAGGCGCAGCAAAGGCTTTAAAAGTTTATCAGGGAAACGATATAAAATCAGAAACAAAAGATGTGACTGTTGAGGAAACAGATGAAGCTGGTAATCCAACAAAGATCAAATTTACAATTCCAGAGAGTGCAAAGACAACAGATGGTATCTATCTTCATATGACGATCAGCCCAATGGGAATGGGAACAGATGCATTTTTAAAGGTTGATTATGCAAGTCTTAAAGGAAATGAAAACGTATCAGGTGGAACAAAAGAAAATACGATTCATATCGCACAGTTCGGCGGATACGATATTAAAACAACTGTTACATACCAAGATGGAAAAGTGACAGATCTTCAGATTAAAGGAGAAAATTTCGAAGGGAAATATGCAGAAGAAAATGAAAATATCTACCTTCCAAAAGCGATCAATAAAATCAAAGATCAGATACAAGGTCTTGATATCACAGATCAGAATTCCTTTGACAAAGTTGATACTGTATCTGGAGCAACAACAAGTGCTTCCGCGATTAAAAATGCAGTTATGGAATCTCTAGGATTAACATCAAAAGAGGAAGTTCTTGCACCAGCACCAGAAACAGTGGAAGAAGGTACTTATGAGATTCAGATGAAAAACATGACAAGTACAGTAGAACATAGCTTGTCTGCAGCAAATTCTGAGAATAAAGTAACAGCAACATTAAAGGTTGATAAAAATGGAAAGATGACATTATCATATCCAGTGGTTACAAAAGAAGCAATGGATGTATTAGCTTTTAATGGGTATTATAATGGATCAGATCTGACAAAAGAAGGATCCGAAGAGACAAAAGATGGTGAGAGTGTAACAACTGTAAATATGCCATTAACAGGTGATAAACCAGAATTAACTTACAAAGCAAACTTTAAAATGTATGTACCAGCAATGAGTAATTTAAGTGGTGAACATGGCGGAATTACATTTGATCATGGAAAATTTGATACAGATGCTGTGATCACATTATATTGGGATACATTAAAAGAAAAGAAAGACAAAGAAGTGCTTTCTGATGGAATCTACAAAGTAGATGCAAAGATGTTAAAAACAAATGGAAAAGATCTGTCAATGGCAAATGATGCGATTGCACATAAAGTAAAGTTAACAGTAAAAGATGGAAAATATTATGTCACATTAAACTTAAAGGCAATGAATATTCCATTCGGTGGACAGACATTCCATGGATACTTAAATAAGATCCAGTACATTGAAAATGGAACAGAAAAAGACGTTACAGTTGATCAGGTTCAGAAAAACACGAATGGTGACATTGTATCCGATGAATTTGGAAGCAATTATCCTGATCTTGTAACATTCCCATTGACAGATGAAGCTGTAGAAACAGGAATTGCACCAATGCAGGTATTTATACCAATTATGGACAGCATTGCATCAGGAATGGGAACTCAGAAAATGAATCTTTCCTTAGATTTTACATCAGTTGTTAAAACAACAGCAGATGATAAAGATTTTAGCAGTGAAGATGTAACAGAAGAAGCACCAAAGAAAGAGGAGCAAAAACCATCAACAACAGTTCAGAAGCCAGCTGCAACAGTCCAGAAGCCAACTGCAACACAGACGACAACGACTGTGAAGTTAGCAGCAGTCACAGGTCTGAAAGTTAAGAATTCTTCCAAGAAAACGGCAACAGTAACATGGAAGAAAGTCAAAGGTGCAACAGGATATGTTGTATATCGTGCGACAAAGAAGAATGGTAAATACAAAGCAGTTAAGACGATCACAAAAGCTTCGACAACAAAATTTAAAAATAAGAAACTGAAAAAGAAAAAGAAATATTATTATAAAGTCCGTGCAATTAAAAAAGCAGGAAAGAAAGTAACATATAGTAAATATTCAAAAGCAGTTTCTGTAAAAATTAAAAAGTAACAGGAAACATATGATAAAGCCGCTGTAAATCTACAGGGGCTTTATAGTCCCCATAAAAGAGTAGAAAAAATCATGAAGAAAGCACAATATTTTTGCTTTGTCAGCTGTGTCATTTCCGTTATATTATGCTGTCTGGCCGGTTTTGCATTTGTAGATCATAAGGCAGCAGCGGATGAAAAAAATATATTAGAAGATGGAACTTATACCATGCAAAGTTTCTTAAGAAGTGCCTCATCAGATCAGGCTTCTATGGGAAATGCGGGGATTGTTCAGCCAATACAATTGATCGTAAAGAATGGAACTTATACAGTAAGAGCAGAATGCAAGGCACTGAGTACAAAATTAGGAAAGATTAATTTTACAGGATATCTTGCCCAGATGTCTTATTTTCCAAATTGGAAGACAACATCTGGAAAGATTGAGGCACCAGAAAATGAAACACCGATCCCAATAAATATAGAATCATATTTTGAAAATACATATGACAGCTATAATGATCCTAAGACAGGGACAGATTCTAAGGTAAAAGGGAAACTATATCCACATTACATGAATTTTCCAGTGAATTATCAACAAGAAGAGATGTGGGTTCAAGTTTATGTGCCTGTTATGGAAGCAATCAGCAAAGGGAGCGGTCTTCAATATGCAAGATTTCAATTTGACTGGAATACATTAAAGAAGGTAAGTGACGAGACGAAAATTGAGTCATCTGTTACAACGCAGCAAGACAAACAAACAACAACTACAGCAAAGGAAAGCCAAGTTAAGAAAACTACAACAAGGAAATCAAAGCTAAATATAAAGAAATTAGAAGATGGGATTTACAGTATTTCTGGCAAGATGTTAAAGACAGATAAGAAGACAGAGTCCATGGCAAATGAAGCAATCAATCATAAGATAAAACTCACAGTCAAAAATGGAAAATATGATATAACACTTGATTTTAAAGGATTGAATATTAGTTCAAGTTACGGCTATTTAAGCAAGATCAAATACTTTACGAATACTTATAAGATCGATCAATATAAGGTACCAACAGGTTCGTTAAAAAATGTAACCGTAGATTCTTATCAAAAAGACACAAAAGGAAAGAAAGTCAGAGATTCTTATGGAAGTGATTACCCAGACCAGGTAACATTTCCATTGATATCAAAAGCAAAAAATGACGGATATGTGCCATTACAAGTGTTTGTTCCGATCATGGATGCGATCAGTCCGGGAAGTGGTACACAGGCTTTATATCTGAAATTAGACTTTAATTCTATAAAGGCAGTAAAAAATTCAAAGGAATTTGTATCAAATGATAAAAATACAGAAAAAAGCAGTACTACAATGACAACAAATACTTCTTCAGCAGGAAGCCATGAGAAAGTTACGATTCAAAGTTCAAAATTACCAGAGACAACAGAATCCAATGTACAGGGACAATCAGCTGTGGAAGAAAAAAGTTTTAATACTGAACAGGTTTCAACATCAACAAACAGTGGGAGCCAGACATTACAGGAAGATGAGGAAGAAACACCGATCATAGTACCATTGATCATGAGTGTATTACTTTCTATTCTAGGTATAGTTTATAAAGTGAAGAGCAGAGGATTATAAAAATGAAAAAATATATCGTTCAATTAAAAAAATGGATATTGATTTTAGTGGTCATCCTGTCTCTTGGAAGTCTTTCAAAAGATGTAAAAGCATCATCAGGAAATGTCTACAGTTGTCAGATCGCAAGAACCTATCAGCATCCAGTTACTGGAAAAGTAGAAGATTCTGGAGGAAATTCATCGAAAGCAACTGGGCAGGGAATGGTCGAAGGAGCAATATCATCCAAAGGATTATTAGAAGTAACAGACTCTGGAGATTATTATCTGACATTTCGTATAAGCCTCGTAGATTATACATCCGATTTGACTTTTTCCGTGCAGAAACGAGGAGCATCAGGATTTCAAGTACAATCTGTGACACAGACAGCGACAGGAAAAGATAATAATGGAACAACAAAAGATTTAAGGATCAAACTTCCATCCCAAGACAGTATCATCCGTTGTTCCATGTATGTAAAACCAATGGGAAGAAACGTCATCTTCTATTTCTACCCAGGCAATTATACTACGGGAAATTCAGTGGGTATGAAAGCATTAATGGTCACAACAAGTAATACAAATAATACAAGCAATACAAGTAATGCAAACAATACAAACAGTACAGCCAGCCAGCAGACAACGACTGCTTCCCAAGAATCCACAGCAAAAAGCAATGATGATTCCTTAAATAGTGCTCAGGGATTGAGTTTATCTACAGCACCGAAGACGACAACAAAGAAGAAAACATCTTCTGAGAAGTCTGTGGGAACATGGATTTTGATCTTAACGGTTTCTATGACACTCTCAGGACTTATCCTACTCGGTGTGGCAGCGGTGATCGTCTATTATTTCCGCAAGAACTGGGACAAATGGGGTGATGATCAGGATGAATATGATGAGATTTACAACGATGAAAACTAAATTAAGAAAATACCAAAGTATCTGTTTGATCCTAATGATCATGATTTTTTCCTGCTTGTTCACAGGGTGTGTCAACCAGCATCCAAAAGACAGCAAAAAGAGCAGTCAGAGCGAGAGTGTGGAAACGATGCTTGAAATTACAGACCAAAAAGAGAAGCAGGCAGTATTAAATGCCAAGGCAAAGGTCAAAGCGATGTCAGGCGAGCCACGAATCGTGGTGACTTCTCCAGCAGTAGCAGACATATGTGATAAGCTTGATCTGGATCTTGTCGGGGTTCCAAAGAGTAGTACATCTAAAATCCCATCAAGATATAAGAAGGTCAAGAAAGTCGGTCTTGCGATGAGCCCGGATATGGAGATCGTATCTTCCTTAAATCCAGACTGGATCTTAGCTCCTTCTTCTCTGGAAACTGACTTAAAACCCAAGTTTGAAGAACTGAAGAATACGGAGTATGCGTTCTTAAATTTAAGAAGTGTGCAGGGAATGTATCGTTCCATTCAGGAATTAGGGGAAATCTTTGGAAAGCAGCAGGAAGCTGAGAAGATGACCAAAGAATTTACAACATTTTATAAAAGATATACAAAACGAAATAAGAATAAGAAACATCCAAAAGTTCTTGTGCTGATGGGGCTTCCGGGAAGTTATATTATTGCGACAGAGAATTCTTACGTTGGAAGTCTGGTTAAACTTGCTGGCGGGGAGAATGTTTACCAGAACACGGATCAGGAGTTTTTAACCGTCAATACCGAGGATATGAAGAAGAAAGAACCAGATATCATCGTCCGTGCGGCACATGCGCTTCCAGATCAGGTGACAAAGATGTTTAACGAAGATTTTGAAACGAATGATATCTGGAAACATTTTGATGCAGTGAAGAATAAACGGGTTTATGACCTGACATATGAATACTTTGGAATGAGTGCAAACTTTAAATATAAGAAAGCATTAAGTGAATTAGAAAAAGATTTTTATCAAGATAGCAAAGATACACAGGAGGTGACGAAATAAATGTTTATCAAAAAAGTAAAAAAAGCAGAGCTTGAAGCAGTCAGTTCAAAGAATATGGATCAGGAGAGACAGGAAAATAAAATAATGCGTGCGTGGATCTCATTTGGAGTTGTCATCATACTGTTGATTCTTTTGTTTTTTGCTTCAATTAATATAGGAAGTTTAAAAATCGGATTCGGAGAATTACTTTCAGGACTGTTTGTAAAATACAATAAAGACGTGGCAACGATCTATGATCTTCGTTTTCCACGAATCATCATTTCAATGTTAGCAGGAGCAGCCATTGCGGTGTCTGGTGTGTTATTTCAGGCGGTTCTGAAAAACCCACTGGCTGATCCAGGAATCATTGGTATCTCAAGCGGTGCGAGTTTTACAGCTGTGATCATCACAGCATTTGCCCCAACTCTTTACTTCTTTACACCGATCGCGGCGTTTGCAGGTGGCGTGATCGCATTTTTCATGGTGTATTGTCTGTCATGGAAGGGCGGCTTAAGTCCGATGAGAATTATCTTAACTGGTGTGGCAGTAAACAGCTTATTTACCGGGTTATCCAGTGCTTTAAATTCGATGTCTGGCGGGAATCGAACTGGTGTGGCAGCGATTGTTGAGGCGAATATCACACAGAAGACATGGGATGATGTTATGACATTGCTTCCATATGTCATTGCTGGTTTATTTCTTGCAATGCTATTTACGCAGGAATGTAATCTTTTATCTCTGGAAGATAAAACAGTCAGAAGTTTAGGAGTGAATGTCAATGTCACAAGAATCGTGATCTCACTTGTTGCAGTCCTGCTTGCAAGTATTTCTACAGCCGTTGCAGGTGCGATCAGTTTCCTTGGATTGATCGTTCCACACATCGGAAGGATTTTAGTTGGAAGTGACCATAAGATGTTACTCCCATTTTCTGCAATCTCTGGAGCATTTACGTTCTTGTTAGCGGATACGATCGGGCGTACGATCGCAGCACCAAATGAAGTCAGTGCTGCTGTGATCATGAGTGTTGTCGGTGGTCCATTCTTTATCTTACTGTTAAGGAGGGCTGGAAAATATGGAAAATAAAGAAGAACTCAATGCGAGATTAAAAGAAGAGAAGCCAGCGATGGAAGTCAGGGATTTATCATTTGCTTATGGTGAAAATCAGATTCTAAAAGACATTTCTCTGATGATCAAAGGAGGCAAGATCACAACGATCATGGGAGCGAATGGATGTGGAAAATCAACGTTATTTTCCTTAATGACGAAGAATTTAAATCCAAACCGTGGAAAAGTTTTTCTTCATGGAAAGAATATCAAGAATTTAAAGTTAAATGAATTTGCAAGAAAGGTATCTATCGTTCATCAGTACAATCAGGCGGCCAATGATATTACCGTGGAACGTCTGATCTCTTATGGCCGTACCCCTTATATGAAATTAATGGGCGGCAAAAGTGAGGAAGATGAGAAGCTCATTGACCATGCAATCGAAGTGACCGGTCTTGAAGAATTCAGAAACCGTGAATTAAGTCAGCTTTCCGGTGGTCAGAGACAGCGTGTCTTTATCGCCATGGCGTTGGCACAGAATACAAAGATCTTATTCTTGGATGAACCAACAACGTATCTGGATATCCGTTATCAACTGGATATTTTACGTCTGGTTCGAAAGTTAAACAAAGAATATGGAATTACGATTGTCATGGTCCTTCATGAGATCAATCAGGCAGTACATTTTTCTGATGAAGTTATTGGGTTAAAAGATGGGAAAGTACTGGTACAGGGAGATCCAAATGAAGTGATCACGACAGAGAGTATCAGTGAACTTTACGATGTTCGATTAAATGTAGCAGAGATTAATGGACAGAAATTTGTCCTGACAGTATAAGAAAAAGGAGATGAATATGAGAAAAAATCCGATCCGATATGTGTGGATGGCACTTGGAATCTTATGTCTGGTACTTGGAACAATTGGTGTAGTCCTTCCAATCCTGCCGACGGTTCCATTTTACATGGCAACAGTGTTTTGCTTTGCAAAGGGTTCAAAGAGACTTCATGACTGGTTTTTAGGGACAAGTCTTTACAAGAAACATTTAGAGAGCTTTGCAAAAGAGAAAGCAATGACGAAGAAAACAAAGAGGTCCATCATTACGATGGTAACGATCTTAATGGCAATCGGTTTTATCATGATGAAAAATGTACCAATCGGTCGTGTGGTTCTTGTGATCGTGTGGTTTTTTCATTTTTTGTATTTTGGACTGAAAATAGAAACTGTCAAAGAAGAGAAAGCAAAGGAAATAATATATGATTAAAACAAGACTGGTGAAATTACTTTCCCATACAAAAAAATATATTGTACAGATGGTTCTGTGGCAGTGGATCGCATTACTTGGACAGATCGCAGCGATTGTTTCCATTGGAAGAATGATAGACCGGATTTTGATGCATCAGATGAGTTCTAAAGTGGTCCTTATGACATTTATGATCTTAGCGATCGCAGTAGCGATCCGTTTCTTATGCGATCAGATGGCAACGAGAGCATCATTTGCGGCAAGTGTTGATGTGAAAAGAATTTTACGAGAAAAGATTTATGACAAATTATTACGTTTAGGTGCATCTTACCGTGAACATGTTTCGACATCAGAAGTCGTACAGATGAGTACCGAAGGTGTGGAACAGTTGGAGATTTATTTTGGAAAATATCTTCCGCAGTTGTTTTACAGCATTTTAGCGCCTGTGACATTATTTATCATTTTGTCTTTTATCAGTTTAAAGGCAAGTGCGGTATTGCTGATCTGCGTTCCATTGATTCCGATTTCAATCGTTGCGGTGCAGAAACTCGCAAAGAAACTATTAAAAAAATACTGGGGACTATACACAACACTGGGAGACAGTTTCCTTGAGAATCTTCAGGGAATGACAACATTAAAGATCTATCAAGCGGATGAAATGAAAGCGGTCGAGATGGATGAGCAAGCGCAGAATTTTCGTAAGATCACAATGAAAGTTTTGACAATGCAGTTAAATTCAACCAGCGTCATGGACATCATAGCCTACGGTGGTGCCGCTGTCGGAATGATCACAGCGATTCATCAGTATATTGCTGGAAATATCACGCTTGGTGGAACTTTGATCATCTTGCTGTTAGCTTCAGAATTTTTTATTCCATTAAGATTATTAGGATCATTTTTTCACATTGCGATGAATGGTATGGCAGCCAGTGATAAGATCTTTGGATTGCTTGATCTTAAAGAAGTAGAGAGTGGAGGATCTTATTTTCCACAGGGAGAGCTGGATATTTCATTGGATGATGTGCATTTTGCTTATGAGAAAGACCGTGAGATCTTAAAGGGAATCACAATGAACTTCCCTGCAAACAGCTTTATTTCCTTTGTTGGTGAATCTGGCTGTGGAAAGAGTACACTGGCTGGCATTTTAACAGCGAGAAATCGTGGATATTCTGGAAGTATCAAGGTTGGTGGTGTGGATATCTCACAGATTCGGGAAGAAGAATTGATGGCACATATGACAAAGATCACACATAATAGTTATTTATTTGCAGGAACAGTCGAAGAAAATCTCCGTATGGCAAAACCAGATGTCACAAGAGAAGAGTTAGAACATGTACTTGAGAAAGTGAATCTTCTTGCATTCTTAAAAGAACAGGATGGACTTCAAACCGTTCTGTTAGAGAAAGGGGAAAACTTCTCTGGTGGACAAAGACAGCGTCTTGCGCTTGCAAGAGCGCTGCTGTTTGATACACCAATCTACATATTTGACGAAGCGACATCCAACATTGATATGGAAAGTGAAGAAATGATCATGAATGTTATTCGGGAATTATCAAAGACAAAGATGATCTTGTTTATTTCCCACAGATTATCCAATGTTGTAGATTCTGACTGCATTTATATGATGAAAGACGGAATTGTTGCAGAAGAGGGAACACACGAACAATTAATGTGCAAAAAAGGCAGATATCAGCATTTGTTTGATAAACAGAAGGAATTGGAATCTTATTCTGCAAATATGTTATGGAATGAGTCCTTAAAGAAGAGGGTGGTGTAAGATGGAAAATACAACAAAACAAAGAAGAAGTTCCATAAAAATCATGGGGAAAATGATCGGCCTTGTAAAACCACTGGCACATATCATGATAGCAGCAGTGCTTCTTGGAAGCCTAGGGTATCTGTGTGCCATTTCCCTGACGATCACAGCCGGACATAGTGTACTTCTTGCTATGAAAGGGCAGCCTGTGACAAAATATCTGATCATTTTGGTGGTTCTTGCAGTGATGCGTGGAATCCTTCATTATGCAGAACAGTATTGTAACCATTTTATTGCATTTAAACTGTTAGCGATCATCAGACATCAGGTATTTGCGGTACTTCGGAAGCTTTGCCCAGCTAAATTAGACGGAAGGGAAAAGGGGAATCTGATTTCGATCATTACAACCGATATTGAATTATTAGAAGTATTCTATGCACACACGATCTCTCCGATCATGATCGCAATTTTAACATCATTGATCATGGTCGTATTTATCGGAAGATTTCATGTCTATGCAGGAATTTTTGCAGTCTGTTCTTATCTTCTGGTAGGCTGTGTGATCCCATTAAGAAATGGAAGCAAAGGCGGACAAAAAGGAATGGAATTTCGAAGCGGATTCGGAAAACTGAACAGTTTTGTCTTAGAATCTCTCCGCGGAATAGATGAAACGATCCAGTATGGACAAGGTAAAAAAAGAAAAACACAAATAAGTGAAAAATCCATTGAATTAGGAAAAATGCAAAAAGACCTGAATCGCATGGAAGCTATGCAAAGAGCTGTCACAGACCTTGTGATCCTTTGTTGTTCGTTTGGAATGTTCTTTTTAATGTATCATTTATATCAGGCAGGAAATGTCACATTTGATGCTATGTTACTTGCAACGATCGCTATGATGGGATCTTTCGGTCCAGTAACTGCGTTGTCAAGCCTGTCAAATAATCTAAACCAGACATTAGCAAGTGGAGAAAGAGTATTATCGCTATTAGAAGAAGAACCAATGGTAGAAGAACTAGAAGGAGAAGTTGCTTTAAGTTTTGAAGGCGCATCCGTAGAAGATGTAACTTTCGCTTACAATGAAGAAATCATCTTAAAAGACTGCAACATCAACATGAAACAAGGAAAAGTCATCGGAATCTGTGGAAAAAGCGGCTGCGGAAAGTCTACATTGTTGAAACTTCTCATGAGATTCTGGGATGTAAACAAAGGAAACATAAAGATCTCAGAAGAAAACGTGAAAGAAATCCCAACCAAGACACTGAGAAATATACAATCCTACGTAACTCAGGAAACCGAACTCTTCCACGATTCCATCGCCAACAACATAGCGATCGGAAAACAAGGCGCAGCAAGAGAAGAAATCATAAAAGCCGCCAAAAAAGCCTCCATCCATGACATGATCATGTCCTTGCCAAACGGCTATGACACAGAAGTCGGAGAACTCGGAGACACACTATCCGGCGGAGAAAAACAAAGAATCGGAATCGCCAGAGCCTTCTTACACGACAGCCCGATGTTATTACTAGACGAACCAACAAGTAACTTGGATTCATTGAATGAAGGAATCATCCTGAAATCATTGAAAGAAGAAAGTCGAGGAAGAACCGTGGTATTAGTATCTCATAGAGAATCCACGATGGGAATTGCAGACGAAGTGTATCATATGGATGCAGGAAGAGTTTCGTAAAGAAGTGAAAAGTGAAGAATGAAGTATCTTGTCTGTAAGTAGTGTATACTGAAAGATTTGAGTGTATAAATAGAGAAAGAACAAAGAAATTCGTTTTTCTAACCCTAATACATTGTTCTTTCTCTATTTATACATCAACAACCTTCAGTATATAATTTAATCAATTCTACAACAATATCAACACACATATCCATTCCTTCAACGCTAATATGTTCATAAGGTCCATGATAAGCATGTCCACCAGTTCCAAGATTCGGACAAGGAAGTCCTCGAAAACTTAACTGACATCCATCTGTACCTCCGCGAATCGGCAGAACCAATGGAGCCACACCAGCATTTTTACAAGCCTTCTTTGCATTTTTGATCAAATGAGGACAATCCTTAATAACCTCAGCCATATTCTGATACTGATCCGTAATGGTTAAAGTAACGCAACCATCACCCCATTTTTCATTCATATTTTTCGCGATCAAACGTAACGTCTGTTTCTTCGCCTCAAACAATCCCTGATCATGATCCCTTACAATATAATGCAATGTTGCATGACTTACATCACCATTCATATCGATCAAATGATAGAATCCCTCATAATCTTCCGTGTTTCTAGGAGTCTCCATAGAAGGTAGACAAGAGTTGATTTCCATAGCTACAAGTGAGGCATTGATCATTGTATCCTTCGAAGAACCAGGATGTACATTAAAACCAGTGATCTCAAACTCAGCTTTGCAGGCATTAAAATTTTCAAACTGGATCTCACCCTCGGTATCGCCATCCAAAGTATAAGCAAAATCAGCATCAAACCGCTTGACATCAAAATACTCAGCACCACTTCCAATTTCTTCATCTGGAGTAAATGCAATGTTGATCGGACCATGAGGAATCTCTTTACTTATCAGACGTTCTACCATCGTAAGAATCTCAGCAATCCCAGCCTTGTCATCTGCACCAAGGATCGTTGTACCATCCGATGTGATCAAAGTACGACCCTTGAGAGAAGAAAGATGAGGGAAAACTTTCGGATCAAGAACCAGACTACTATCTCCAAGAGGAAGAGCTTCTCCATTATAATTCTTCGTGAGGATCGGACGGATCGGGTGATCACAGAAATCAGAAACAGTATCCATATGAGCAATAAATCCAATCGCAGGACAGTTTTCATAGCCCTTTGTGGCAGGCAGCTTACCATACAGATAGCATTTATCATCAAGATAGACATCGGTAAGACCAAGTTTATTCATTTCTTTTTCCAAGATCCTGGCAAGATTAAACTGACAATCAGAAGAAGGGACAGTTTGGCTGTTTTCATTGCTTGGAGTTAAAATTTTGACGTAATTTAATAAACGTTCGTAAGCTTTCATGATTATTTATTCACCTCGTGATAATTTCTTTTGCGTTTTATAAAGTATATGATGTAAGTGTCAAAAGTAACTTTTGACACTTACATCAGTATATAGATAATATAACACATCTCTTCTTCAGTTTTGCAAGATTAAACAGAGAAATTAATCTTCAATTCTTGAACAATCCTTGACATTCACACCCAACAACTCTAAAATTACTTAGGAACCTAAGTAAAATAAAAAAGGAAACAACATGGAAATAGGAAAGATCATCAACAGAATATCAAATCGCCTCCAACGATTTTCACCTGACACACAAAATAAATTAGGTATTGGGCAGGCACAAGCCAACATCTTAAGATTTTTATTGTTAGAAACAGCAAAACGCTCAATCTATCAAGTCGATATCGAAAAAGAATTTGGTCTAAGACCACCAACTGTTACAGAAACATTGAAATCATTGGAGAAAAAAGATTTGATTCGAAGAATTCCAGATGAAAATGACGGAAGAAAGAAAAAGATTATTATCACAGAAAAAACACTATCGATGGACGATGGAGTTAAGTGTCAGGTAGAAAAATCAGAAAAGGTTTTGCTGCAAGGAATCAAAAAAGAAGAGCAAGAGCAATTTATGAAGATTGCAGGAAAGATGTTACATAATCTGGAATCAAACATCAATACAAACTAGTCGAGAGGAATACACAAATCATGAACGAAACTAATCTAATGAGCAAAATGAAGATTTCCAAAGCTGTAGCAACCATGGCAATCCCAAGTGTCATAAGCAGCTTAGTCACGGTCGTCTACAACATGGCAGACACCTTCTTCGTAGGGCAGACAGGCGATCCATTACAAGTAGCAGCAGTTAGTTTAACCAACCCGATCTTCATTCTTTTTATGGCATTTGCCAATATGTTTGGAATGGGAGGAAGTGCGACAGCATCCATTGCTATGGGTGAAAAAAATGAAAAACGTATGAAAAATGTATCAGCATTTATCACATATGCATCTTTGATCACAGGAATATTTTTTGCAGTGATCTTATTATTAGGAGCAAAGCCAATACTACAGATTTTTGGAGCTGATAAACAGACATATGATCTTGCATATGGATATTTATTTCATATTTCTTATGGAGCACCATTTGTCATCTGGTCCGCAGCAGCAAGTTTTGTTGTAAGAGCAGAAGGGGCAAGCAAAGAAGCTATGATCGGAAGTATGATCGGAACGATCGTAAATATCATTTTAGATCCGATCATGATCAACGGACTTCATATGGGAGCAGCAGGAGCTGCGATCGCAACAACGATCGGAAATATTCTGGCAAGTTTATACTATGCTTGGTATTTTATAAAGAAAAGCAAGTGCTTTTCCATCCATCCCGGATATTTCAAATACAAAGACAAAATCCTTACAACTGTTTGTAGCAGCGGATTTCCAACGGCAATATTTTCTGTATTGATGAGTGTATCAACCATTGTATTAAATCAGATTCTCGTAGTCTATGGGAATGCACCAGTTGCAGCGATCGGAATTGTATTCAAAGCAAATATGTTTATTACATTTTTACAAATGGGACTGGCCAATGGAGTTCAGCCGCTGCTTGGTTATAATTATGGGGCTGGGAACATCAAACGATTCCGTGCTGTTGAAAGTTATACAAAAAAATGTTGTCTAATTGTAGGAATTCTGTCAACGGTACTATATTTTGTATTCAGAACCCAGATCATAAAGTTGTTTATCAGTGATCCAGAAGTTGTAAACTATGGAGTAACCATGTTGATCGCTTATATGATATCAGGACCTGTTATAGGAGTATTGTTTGTGAATATGAACTGTATGCAGTCTGTTGGACGAGCACTGTCGGCAACGATACTTTCTGTATTAAGACAAGGAGTTCTGCTGATCCCATTATTGTATCTTTTAAATGCGGTTGCAAGGATTCATGGAGTCATATATGGGCAGGCATTGACAGACTATATTGCAGTGATATTGTCCACGATCATATGGAAGCAATATCAAAATAGTATAACGAAAGAAAAAGACTCCGTAAAATAGTTCGAAATACGAAATTTGTGGAAATTGATGAAAAATTAACAAATAAATAAAAAACAGTATTTATA
>ERZ773133.1096-NODE-1096-length-33364-cov-15.894353_pt1 | contig 33364 bp, 28 predicted proteins | sample MGYA00580861_ERZ773133 | MGnify/ENA primary metagenome ERZ773133 (study PRJEB29015, sample SAMEA2737844) | human gut metagenome | biome: human gut; feature: human-associated habitat; material: faeces | place: China | collected 2012 ...
GAAGAGACACGGAATCCGATGCAAACATTCAGCCGGAAGAAATGCTCACATTTTTTTCAACAAATATTCCATCTGCATTTCCATCTGAAATCTCATGGTGTGATCTTCTAATAATATTACTTATCACTCAAAAGAACTTTATACTTATTGCGACAATTCCTTATATTTTGTTCATCGGTGTGCCAGGCGCTGCACAAAAGTCCTGAAATTGTCTTATGCTGTGCGAACACACCCCATAGTGTGTTCAAAGCCTGGAAAGACACGGACGATCGCCGATGTGAGAACGGCATGGTTAGAAATCGCCGGTTTATGCCGTGTGGAGCGCCGGCTGGGACATAGCCGCCTGGTCCGAGGTGTCCACGTCATGCAGCCGGTGGTACTCTTCGATAAAGCCGTTCATTTTGCCGGCTTCGGCGGCAAGCTCCGCGATGACATTGTTGACGCTCTTGAAGCGCTCGGCATTGTCGGTGCACATCGCGTTGGTCTCCTCCGCGGAGGCACTGATCTCCTCGCTGGTCGAAGAGAGCGTGTTGGTCTCATCGACAAGCATGGTGTTGGTTTCTCTTAAAATGCGTGTCTTCTCTGAGATGGCGGCGGCATTCTGTTCAAGGCCGGTCAGACCGGAGCGGATGCCGCTGAAATTCTCTTCAATGTCATGAATCATATTCACCTGATTGCCGATCTTGTCCATAACGTGATCCATCGAGGCGATTGTGTCGCCGGCATTTTTGTTCAGCTTTGTGATGATTTCTTCAATATTTTCGGTGGACTGTTTGGTCTGCTCGGAGAGCATGCGGATCTCCTCCGCGACAACGGCAAAACCTCTGCCGGCTTCCCCGGCGCGCGCTGCTTCGATCGTGGCGTTCAAGGCGAGAAGATTGGTCTGTGCGGAAATCTGCTGGATAATGCTGATAATTTTTAACATGTCCTGCGTATGTGCCTACAGTGCAGTCATATTTTCCTTTACGAGCTTATTCTCGGATTCTACTTCCTCCGTCTGGGAGACAATATTGCTCACAAGCGCCTGACCGGTCTCTACATTTTTACCAGAAGACTGGGAGATGTTGGTAAGTGCGTCTGCGATCGACACGGTATCGGCAATGATGTCCTGAATCCGTCCGGTCATGGAAGCCTGTTCCTGAATGCTTGCGACTGTGCTCTCCATGCTTACGGTAATGTCGCCCATTGCCTGGCTGACGCAGCCGGTTGCCTCTGTCATCTCCTCGATCAGCGCATGAATGGACTGGGTGGATTCATTGACGGATGTGCCGACGGTCACGATGGAATTCATCATATCCTCCTGCTTTTTCTTGTGGGCTTCCAGTTCGGCGAGCTCCTCAGTGTTGTGCAGGACGGCCACGCGGGATGCCAGACAGGTAATTGTATTGATAACAATAATAATGGAACAGATGACAAAGATGAGGTTTCTTTCTGCAAGTGAGTTCGTTCCAAGCACATGGATGGAATAGAGACCATTTAGTATGCAGCAGATCATGTTTAAAACGCCTGAACAGATCTCGAGTTTTAAATCAAAATACATGAGCAGTGCCACGAGCACAGGAATCATAAAGAGATTATAGACAAAAAGTTTTGAGGATAGACAGCTGACTTCATAAATGATCAGAAAGCATGTAAGCGCGACATTGCGGTAGCGTATGGAAACTGGATTAAAAAAATAGAACAATGTACTAACAGCTGCAGGGAGGGCAATCATGCCAGCAATGACAAAAAGACGGAAAAGAGCATGATTTCCCTGCAGAATGGTTCCGATAAACAGAAACATCATATAGATGGAAATGATGAGAACTGTAAGCATCAGACAATAGTTGGCACGCTTTGTGGAGCGTTCCTGTAACGTTAACTCTCTTGAATCGTTCATGATAGACCTCCTTTTCCTGTACGAAAGTACCAGATGTTTGTGATACTAACATAGACCTTGGTGCAGGTCTAAGGTCAATAGGAGGTTGAAAAAATCAGGAGTCTTCCAGCGGAAGATATACTTCGTAATAATCCAGGATGACATCTGGCTGTGCTATGCTGAAGACGTAGAAAGCGTAAGCCTCCGGTTTGCAGGAAAGCTGATGCTCCCCGGCGTATTTCAGGATGGCTGAGAGATCCCAGAGTATCTCCTGTTCGGTCGGAAATGCGGCTACGGTGTAGAGACAGCGGCAGCTGTCCCGTCTGGGCAGATTGGAGGAATTGAGCTGGGTAAGTGCAAGCATCGGCTCGCGGATGGCAAACTGGAGAGCACTGACCCGGCAGGAACCGGACGGCTCCACGGAGAGGATGTAGCTGAAATTCCCCATCGAAAACAGCGGGGAATGAAAGACATCCTTTAGCGTGCGGTAGCCTAAAAAAGCGGAATCCTGATGGTAGAGCGGATAGACAGCGGGAAGCGTCTGGATGCTTATAGTGCGGCTGCCTTCATCCAGGGTATCCAGATGCTGTTTCATATAGGACATCTGCTCCACTTCAAGTGTGAGACGTGCAATCTCTTTTTTGCGGGAATCAATGAAACCGGAAAAACCATCGGAGATATCTTCCAGTGTAGACACTTCGACAAGGCGCTTGATCTCGGCAATGCTCACATGTAGCTTGCGGTAGAGACAGATTCCCATGATGCGGTGAATCTGCTCGGTGTTATAGTAGCGGTAGCCGTTTTCCGGATTGCGCGTGGGCGTGACAAGTCCCTCCTTCTCGTAGAGCCGGATGGCATCCGTGGAGATATTAAGTAAAGCGGCAACTTCATGGATCGTATATTGTATCATGACAGACCTCCATAGAAAATAAGAAGTATTTCAATCACAAGATATGTCTCATTGTACCATATTCTGACAAAAAAATTAAAAGAAAAGAATGAAGAAAAAAGGATTTTATGGTACAATCATATGTCAGAGAACAGAGGGCAAAAGCAGGAGGAGAGGTTATGTTTTCCGTATCGGATATCAAAGAGGACGTGTATCCGGCAGTCTACCGGAGAGGAAAGGAATTATATGAGACAGGGGGCGTGCTGGATTTCGCGTATGATATTTATCTGGAGCATGATCTGCCGGTTGCCGAGGTGCGGGCGGAAGTACGTGGAAGGGAACAGAGCAGCTACCGGGTGACGGTAGTTGTCGATGAGGAATACGGCACGGTGTCGAGCAGCAACTGTACCTGCGAGGCATTTTATAATTATGAGGGGATGTGCAAACACTGTGTCGCAGCGCTTCTTGCGTACGTCAACCGCAGACAGGCGAAGGACATTCTGGCTGCGAAGCGCACCGGACATGAGGTGGGAGAGCAGGGAAGCGGCGCGGAGGAGAAGCCTGCCGCCCCGATGCAGACGGCGGGAGCGTTCAAGACGCTTTTGAACCAGTATTCACTGCGTGCCGGCGTGAGCTATCTGATTCCGGAGAGCGTCTATGGAAAGGTGGAACTGGAGCCTTATTTTAAGATGGATTACAGTTATGCGACGGTGGAGTTTAAGATCGGGATGGAGCAGAAGTATGTATTAAAGAATATTTCTGCCTTTTTACATTCCATCGAGCGGAATGAAAAGGTGCATTACGGAAAAAAGCTGGACTTTTATCACAACAGACAGGCATTTACAGAAGATGCATGGCGGATGGTAGAGTTTATGCGGATGCAGGATGACGACAAGAAGCGCCAGAGCAGATTTCATGCCTATTATGCTTACACCGGGGGATATGAGCGCACGATGGAGCTCGATGAGGTCGGCATCGACCGTTTTTTTGACGCCATCGGGGAAATGCCATTATCTGCCGAAATCGGGTATCTGCCGGAGGAGGAGTATCATGTGCAGGAGGAAGAGCGCAAGCCGAAGCTTGAGATACGCGCAGGGGCGTCCGGTGTGTTCCTTGTGCTGGAGGATCTGCACGTCATAAGGGGAAGCAGATTTTACTATTTTTATGAAGACGGCATGATCTATCGCAGCAGTGAGGCTTTAAAGGCGAAGGCGGGAGATTTTTTTGACTATATGGAGCGCCAGACCGGCGGGGAATGTTATATTGCCGCGGAGGAACTGCCGTCGTTCTGCAGGGATCTGCTACCGCTTTTAAGGGAGACGTTCCGTGTAACGGCGGAGGGCTTCGATGAGACGCTCTACGTCCCGAAAAAGCCGGAGTTTGAGCTGTATCTGGACAAGCAGGACAACCAGACGGTCGGTGCGAAGCTGGTCGCTGCCTACGGGGACGACAAATATAACGTATTACAGAAGATTGAGCCGGGCGAGGTGCGGGATCTCGGAGAGGAGATGCGCGTGCGCACGCTGGTCGAGCCGTACTTCAACGAATACGGGCTCGGGCAGACGATATTCATTCTCTCGCACAATGAGGACATGCTCTATCAGCTCATCAGCAGTGGTCTGCAGCGCCTCAGCGAGTATATGTCGATCTACACGACGGAGGATTTCCGGGGAATGAAAGTCGTTTCTTCACCGTCGGTTTCGGTGGGCGTTGCGCTAAAGAGCGATCTTCTGGAACTGCAGATCCACTCGGATGAGATGTCGCGCGAGGAGCTGGCATATCTTCTGACCCGGTACGACCGGAAAAAGAAATACGTCCGTCTGAAAAACGGAGATTTTCTTGATGTGCGCGAGGATGGTCTGGGGCTGCTTGCGGAGATCAGCGAGGATCTCCGCCTGACAGAATCCGGACTGAAAAAAGGTCATGTGAACGTACCAAAATACCGCGCGATGTATCTGGACGCGGCGTTAAAGAGCAATCAGGAGCTTTCCGTGGAGAAAAACCGCGAGTTCAAGGGCATGGTCCGCAATATGAAGACGATCGAGGACAGCGATTATGAGGTGCCGGATTCGCTCCGCAGTATCATGCGCGGCTACCAGAAGAGCGGTTTTCTGTGGTTAAAGACACTGCGCGAGAACGGATTCGGCGGAATCCTTGCGGACGATATGGGACTGGGCAAGACCCTGCAGGTCATCAGTCTGCTCTTGTCGGAACAGGAGAGTGCTAAGGCAGGAGAGCGGGAGTGGCACCGTTCCCTTATCGTATGTCCGGCATCGCTCGTCTACAACTGGCAGAAAGAGATCAGCCGTTTTGCACCGCAGATCAAGACGACGCTCGTGACCGGACTCGCCACAGAGCGCCAAAGGATTGTCAGACACACGAAGGAAGGGGAAGTGCTGATTACGTCCTACGACCTGTTAAAACGCGACGTGGAGCTGTACCGTGATATGGTGTTTGCGATTCAGGTGATCGACGAGGCGCAGTATATCAAGAACCCTGGAACCCAGGCGGCAAAAGGCGTCAAGCAGATTACTGCGGGTTTCAAGCTGGCGCTGACCGGAACGCCGATCGAGAACCGGCTGAGCGAACTGTGGAGCATTTTTGATTATCTGATGCCGGGATTTTTATATACTTATCAGCGGTTCCGGGAGGAGATCGAGATCCCGATCGTGGTAAACGGGGATGAAAACCGTATGCAGCGCCTGCAGCGCATGATCCGGCCGTTTATCCTGCGCCGTCTGAAGGGGGAAGTGCTGCGGGATCTTCCGGCGAAGCTGGAGGAGAATGTCTTCGCGAAGCTCGAAGGAGAGCAGCTTGCGCTCTATGATGCCCATGTGCAGCGCATGAAGGAGAGCCTGGAGGGCAAATCTGAGAAGGAATTCCGTTCCGAGAAGATTCAGATTCTGGCGGAGCTGACGAGACTGCGGCAAATCTGCTGTGACCCGGGACTCCTGTTTGAGGGCTATAAGGGAGAATCCGCGAAGGCGCAGATGTGCATGGAACTGATCGAGAATGCGGTTGGCGCCGGGCACAAGGTGTTATTGTTCTCGCAGTTTACGTCCATGCTGGAGCGTCTGGCTGCAGGGCTTAAGAAGGCCGGGATTGACTACTACATGCTGACCGGTTCTGTCGGCAAGGAAAAGCGCATGCAGATGGTGGAGAGCTTTAACGAGGACGACGTGCCGGTATTCTGTATTTCCTTAAAGGCAGGAGGAACCGGGCTGAACCTGACGGCTGCGGATATTGTGATCCACTATGATCCGTGGTGGAACGTGGCGGTGCAGAACCAGGCAACGGACCGCGCCCACCGCATCGGGCAGAAGCATGTTGTGACGGTCTACAAGCTGGTATCCGAGGGAACGATCGAGGAGAAGATCATTGCGATACAGGAGCGCAAAAAGGAATTGGCAAAGCAGGTGCTCGAGGGGGAGGGAATGGACTCTGTTTCCTTTACCAAGGAGGAAATTCTCGAGCTTTTGGGATAAAAAGGTTGTTTTTTCGACAAATCAGTTGACAAAAAATGTGGGCTGCTATATAGTAAGGAAACAGCATTATTGGTGAATGCAGATTCCGTGAGGGAGTAGTTCGCGCAGCGCGTGATTTGTCAACAGACCGGTCGGACAGCCTGACCTGGCAAATCTTAAAGAATGAGACTCATGTATATCTTTGGCTTCACATCGCAGACGGAGACGGAAGCGGTGCGCAGAGGATATACATCAGTCTCTTTTTTTATGTGTGCGCCGGCGGAAAATGCATCCGGGCTGAATGTGTATGTGCGCCCTGTGGCAGGGGCAGAATAAAATGTGGAGGTTGGTATGGCTATTTTTATTGAATTGCTGCTCATTGGAGTGGGCCTTTCGATGGACGCGTTTGCAGTGTCGATCTGTAAAGGTCTTGCGATGCGCAGGGTAAACAAAAAACAGGCGTTTGTGATCGGTCTGTTTTTTGGAGGATTTCAGGCGCTGATGCCGTTTATCGGCTGGGCACTCGGCACACAGTTTGAGAGCTACATTACCAGTATTGATCACTGGATTGCCTTTGTGCTGCTGGCATTCATCGGCGGCAAGATGATCGCCGAGGCGGTGCGGCCGGAGGATGAGAATGTGGAGATCGACAAGATGGATCCGCCGCTCGACTTAAAAGAGATGTTTGTGCTGGCGGTGGCGACCAGCATCGATGCACTTGCGGTCGGAATTACATTCGCATTTTTAAATTATCCGATCGGGGAGGCAGTTACGATCATCGGTCTCACCACGTTTTGTATCTCCATCGGCGGCGTCTATGTCGGCAATTTCTTCGGAAACCGCTACAAGAAAAAGGCAGAACTTGCAGGCGGCATCATCCTGGTGCTGATCGGCGTGAAGATTCTGCTGGAGCACCTCGGGTTTGTGGGATAGGTGCCGGACTACCGGAAGTTGAGATAATTTTGAGAAAATGATTACAGTAGAGAAAACAGAGAGGAATGGAGATTATTATGACAGAAATGCTTTGGGCAGTTGTGCTGCTTGTTGTTGGATTTGTGCTTCTGATTAAGGGAGCAGATTTTTTTGTGGAGGGAAGCTCTTCCGTGGCAAAGATGCTGAAAGTGCCCTCAATCATTATAGGACTTACGATCGTGGCGATGGGGACAAGCCTTCCGGAATGTGCGGTCAGTATTACGGCATCGGTAACGAACAATAATGCACTTGCAGTCAGCAATGCTATTGGCTCTAATATTTTTAATCTGATGGTGGTCTGTGGATTCTGTGCCCTTTTTAATCCACTCTATGTGGAAAAGAGTACGTTAAAAAAAGAGTTTCCGTTTTCTGTAGTCTGTGCAGTCTTGCTTTTAGTCTGCGGATATCTGGGAATGCAGCTTGGCAGGGCAGACGGAATCATTCTTCTTATTATATTTGTCGCTTTTCTGGTCTGGATGGTGCGCTCGGCACTGAAAGCGCGTGCTGCTGCCGGAGATGATGAGTATGAGGTATTGCCGGTGTGGAAATGCATTGTGTTTATCGTCGGAGGTATTGTGGCGATCAAGTTCGGTGGGGATTTTGTTGTAAACGGCGCATCCACGGTTGCTGCAAAGCTGGGACTCAGCCAGAATCTGATCGGACTTACGATTGTTGCCTGTGGAACCAGCCTGCCGGAGCTTGTGACCTCGGTGGTTGCAGCGCGCAAAAATGAGCTGGATATGGCGCTCGGCAATGTGATCGGCTCCAATATTTTCAATATTCTGTTTGTGCTCGGTATCGCAGCGACGATCAGTCCGATCACATTTATCATGGAAAATGTGATCGATATTGTGATTCTGGTTGCGATGAGCGTACTGGTGTGGGCGCTCGCCTGGACGAAGAAGAAGCTGGACCGCTTCGAGGGCATTGTGATGCTGGCGCTCTATGTGGTCTATCTTGTGTATATCTGCATGCGGTAGCATGAAAAGATTTTGCAGAAAAAGATTTTTCCTGCTTTTTCGATTGCTGTAAAGGAAAATTGGCGTTATACTGGGGAAAAGGAAACGACAGGGAGGAAAGCTTCATGGAATTTTTTGATAAGTTAAGCGAGTCACTGGTAAGTGCGGGGAAGGATGTCAGCCAGAAGGCGAAGGATGTATCCGAGATTGCAAAGTTAAAGCTGGATATCAAGTCCAAGGAGGACTATGTGCAGAAGCAGTATGAGGAGCTGGGACGCTCTTATTATGAGAAGCACAAGGATGAGGAAGAATGTGAAGAAGCAGAGCAGTTTTTCCTGATCAGGGAAGCTGTGGAGGAGATCGAGCGCATGAAAGCCGAGGTTCTGCGGATTCAGGGTTCTGCGGAATGTCCGAAGTGCGGTGCGAAGATGCCGGAAGGTGCTGTATATTGCAGCAACTGTGGTACGAAGATGGATGATATGTATGAGGAAGAGTAGCAGATACGCGGCATACCTTCCGTTTGTGCTGGTGGCGGTGATCGGACTGGTGTACCACGTCGGGATGAAGCCGATGGCGGGGGACGACATTTTTTTCCGGGATGCCACAAAAGACACGACGCTATGGGCGTATCTGACGCAGCGTTATCTGACCTGGACGTCGCGCGTGGTGTCGGAGTGTGTACTGGTCAATGTCATACAGTGCCCGCTTTTGTGGAGAATCATTGATTTTCTGTTGTTTGCGACGCTGCCTCTTCTGCTGTCCGGGCTTTTCGGCGGCGGGAAGATGATGAACTGGTGCGCGGCAGCGGCTGTGCTGATTTTTCCGTTTCACGACATGGGTACGGCGGGATGGATTACGACAACAGTTACACATTTCTGGCCGTTCTGGGGATTTTTTTATGTGGCGTGGGTGATAAGGAAGCTTGCGCTTGCGGAGAAAATTCACCCGGCAGCGGCAGTGTCCGCGGTTCCTGTCGCGGTTGTGACAGGAAGTCATGAACAGTATGCCGTGATTATGACGCTGCTGCTCGCGCTTAGCGGCGTGTATCTGTGGAAAGCGCACAGAAGGCCGGGAAATGCAGTGCTTTTTTGGACTCTTGCGGTGATCGATGTGGTTTCACTGCTTGTAATTGCACTCTGTCCGGGCAATGCCGGACGCAATGCGGTCAGTATTGCGGATCTTCCGGTTTATGCGACGTTTGGATTCGGACAGAAGCTGTATCTGGGACTTTTGAGTATTGAGCGCGTGTTTATTGCCAATGCGGACATTGTATTTTTTCTGGTGGTGCTGATCTGGACATGGCTTGTCTGGGAGAAGACGAAAGATTACCGCAGGACGTTTTTTTCAGCGTTTCCGCTGCTCATTCTGTTCGGACAGACGGTGTTAAGAACTGCATATCCGGGGCTCTCGGGGCTGTTCGTGATGCCGGGGGAGATTCTGGAGTGGAGCTGGAGCGATCTGTCGACGTGGATTCCCATGGTGTATCTGGCAGTGACGGTGGCGGCGATGGTCTATGCGCTGTACCAGCTGTTTGGCGACGATCTGTTTGCTTTCATCAGCGTGCTGCTTCTGGTGGGGGGCGGTTTTGGTGCCGGGATGGTGCTGGGCTTTATGGCGACGATCTACGTCTCGGGTGAGCGCGTGTATGCGCCGCTGTACGGGATTCTTCTGGCGGTCACACTGTCTGGCATCTGCCGGCAGCGCAGCGTGTGGAAGGAGCCGGCGGCTGTGGCGGTATCTGGACGGAAAGCAGAGCCGGCGGCGGATGCGGGCGTGACTGCGGCGGTTTCCAAAGCGGCAGTGCCGTCTGCAGTGTTCCTGACGGCGCTGACAGTTGTCTGTTGTGCGGTGAACGTATTGTTTATCGTTTTGTCATTGTAAGATGGAAGTATAAAAGATAGAATATGAGTTCCATACAGGGAGCAGATTCTGCAGGGCAGAATCTGCTCCCTGTTTTTTTGACACACAGTCAGAGAGAAGATATAATCATTATTAAAAATAAATCCAGTTAAAGGTGAAATGAAGGTTATTGAAGGTATAGGAGTAAACGGGGAGATGGAGTTGAATAAGGAAAAGAAAAATATAATTGGCATTACACAAAGCGGTCTTATATTGGTATTGGTAGTTCTTATTGTCTTTATGATGGTACAGATCAACAGGTTACAGGGGACTGCACGGGTAATAAATTATGCAGGTCTGGTACGTGGAGCCACACAGCGTGAAGTAAAGTTAGAAATTACAGGAAACCAGAATGAAGAATTAGTTCAGTATCTGGATGATATTCTGAGCGGATTAAAATACCAGGATGGACATTATGATCTGGTAAAGCTTCATGATAAAGAATATCAGGATAAATTACAGGTTCAGAGTGACTACTGGGAAAAATTAAAAATAGAAATTGAAGCGGTGAGAAGCGGGGGATATGAAAATACAGATATTGTAAATATGAGTGAAACTTATTTTAAGATGTCAGATGAAACAGTATCTGCAGCGGAAAATTATTCAGAAAAGATTGCAAGAAAGATTCGTACCATAGAGATTTTGTCAGCACTTGATATGTTGTGCCTGGTAATATTGGTTATTATGCAGACGCTGATGGCAATGAAGATGGCAGTGCAAAACAAGCTGTTAGAACAGAGGGCATATACAGACAGCCATACAGGATTACCCAATAAAAGTGCATGTGAGAAAATACTTAATAATAAAGAGATCATTGATGAACCGACAGCATGCATAATGTTTGATCTGAATAATTTGAAAACGGTGAATGACACAATGGGACATTCGGCGGGAGACCAGCTAATAATGAATTTTGCCCGGCTTTTACACAGTGTGATTCCGGAAGAAGATTTTGTTGGAAGGTATGGCGGGGATGAATTCATGGCAGTTATATATCATACCAGTAAAGCGGAGGTTGAGGATATTTTAAAATACTTACGCAGGGAAAAAGATAGATTAAATGGCAATGAAAATCCTATGTCAATCGATTATGCATGCGGATGGGCGTTATCCGAAGACTATAAGGAATGTACAATGCAGATATTATTGGATAAGGCCGATTCTTATATGTATGATAATAAACAATTATGCAAGCAGCATACCGTTTAGGTGTTTTACGGAGCGTCGGCAGGTGGAGCGGAACTGTGTTGGGGCGGCTTGAAAAGAGAAAGATTTTTCTACGTTCTATTTGACAGTGCCCATATCCGGGGAAACCATGCTGCCATCGGTGTCTCACTCTGCGGCCTGCCGGAAAGTCCGTTGCGGGAAATTACCCTGGAAGACGTGACGATCGCTGCAGAAGACCCGCTGCGGGAAGAGTATGTGGAAAAGTAAAATACTTTTTCTCTGGGGCGTCTGTGCTTACGAATGCTTGACTTTCCGCAGGTTTGGTGCTAATCTTAAAAAAGTCGATACACACAAACACGAGGAAAAAGAGAGTACATCTGCAGATACTTTACAGAGAGATTTCCAGCTGCGCGGTTGCAGCTTGCTGCGAGGAAATGAGGAAGGGCGGATGGAAGATGGCTTTGGAGTGGCAGGACTGAACACTGGACGTTACTAAGGACAGCGATAAGTTTTGACGGGACCGCCTGTTACAGCGGGGGATATTGGTTGCGATATCCGCAGAGGCACAGAGTGCAGATTCTGTGTGAATAGAAGTGGTACCACGGGAGTCATCCCGTCTTCTGGTGGCTGATACAGCCCCGAAGACGGGATTTTTTTGTTTTATTAGAAAGGAGCAGACAAAATGAGTGACAAGGGAAAATTTTATATGACGACCGCGATTGCCTACACATCCGGCAAGCCGCATATCGGAAATACGTATGAGATCGTGCTCGCAGATGCGATCGCGCGTTATAAGAGACTGGAGGGCTACGATGTTTATTTCCAGACCGGAACAGACGAGCATGGCCAGAAGATCCAGGAGAAGGCGGAAAAAGCAGGCATTACGCCAAAAGAATATGTAGACAATGTGGCAGGCGAGGTAAAGCGCATCTGGGATCTGATGAACACGTCCTACGATAACTTTGTCCGCACGACCGATGCAGACCATGAGAAACAGGTGCAGAAGATTTTTAAAAAGCTGTACGATCAGGGAGACATCTACAAGGGATCTTACGAGGGACTTTACTGTACGCCGTGTGAGTCCTTCTGGACAGAGTCCCAGCTGGTGGACGGCAAGTGTCCGGACTGCGGGAGAGAGGTAAAGCCGGCGAAGGAGGAGGCATACTTCTTCAAGATGAGCAAATATGCGGATCGTCTGATCGAGCATATTAACACCCATCCGGAGTTCATTCAGCCGGTATCCAGAAAAAATGAGATGATGAACAATTTCCTGCTTCCGGGATTGCAGGATCTGTGTGTTTCCAGAACGTCATTTTCCTGGGGAATTCCGGTGGACTTTGACCCGAAGCATGTGGTTTATGTATGGCTGGACGCGCTGACCAACTATATCACGAAGATCGGTTATGATGCGGACGGCAATTCTTCCGATTTATTTAAAAAGAACTGGCCGGCAGATCTGCATCTGATCGGCAAGGACATCATCCGTTTCCATACGATCTACTGGCCGATTTTCCTGATGGCGCTGGATCTCCCGCTGCCGAAGCAGGTATTCGGACATCCGTGGCTCTTACAGGGCGGAGACAAGATGAGCAAATCCAAGGGAAATGTGATCTATGCGGACGATATGGTGGATCTGTTCGGCGTGGATGCAACCCGTTACTTTGTACTGCATGAGATGCCGTTTGAGAACGACGGTGTGATTACCTGGGAACTGGTGGTGGAGCGCTTTAATTCTGATCTTGCCAACATCCTTGGAAATCTCGTCAACCGTACGGTTTCCATGAGCAACAAGTATTTTGGCGGTGTGGTAAGAAGCACGGGTGTGACAGAGGACGTGGACGAAGACTTAAAGGCAGTTGTGACCGGAGCCAGAGACAGAGTGGCACAGAAGATGAAGGATCTGCGTGTGGCAGATGCCATTTCTGAGGTATTCGGCGTGTTCCGCCGCTGCAACAAATATATCGATGAGACGGCACCGTGGGTACTTGCGAAGGACGAGGCAAAATCCGACCGTCTGGCAGAGGTGCTTTATAATCTGGCAGAGTCGATTACGGTGGGCGCATCCCTGCTGTACAGCTTTCTGCCGGAGACCGCAGAGAAGATTGTGGCACAGCTTCATACACAGCTCCGCGGTTTTGAGGAACTGAATCAGTTTGGTCTGTATGAGAACGGCACGAAAGTGACCGGGACGCCGGAGATCTTATTCGCACGTCTGGATGCAAAGGATGTGATGCCGAAGGTAGAAGCGATCCGCGAGGCACAGAAGAAGGAGTTTGAGGCGGAGCAGAGAGCGCTTGGCGAGGAGACTCCTGCAGAGGAAAAAGCAGAAGACGTCATCGACATCGAGGCGAAGGAAGAAATCACATATGATGATTTTATGAAGCTTCAGTTCCAGGTGGGAGAGATCATTTCCTGTGAGGCTGTGGAGAAGTCGAAGAAGCTTCTGTGCTCCCAGGTAAGAGTCGGCAGCGAGGTAAAGCAGATCGTTTCCGGTATCCGTAAATATTACACGCCGGAAGAGATGGTCGGTAAAAAAGTGATGGTACTGGTAAACTTAAAGCCTGCGAAGCTTGCGGGAGTTCTCTCAGAGGGTATGCTTTTATGCGCTGAGGATGCGGAAGGCAATCTGGCGCTGATGACGCCGGAGAAACCGATGCCGGCAGGTGCTGAAATATGTTAAAAGGAGACATCGGAGCGAAACGGACATGGTTTTATGAAAATGGTGCATTTGTGGCGGCGGCGCTTGCCGCCGTCCTTTGGCATGCAGTATTGTCCACGAATGTCGGCGATGATATGGTCTATTTTAAAACCCTTCTGGACGGTAACAGTTCACTCGGCGAGATCCTGGCACACCGCTATGAGACATGGTCGTCGCGTATGGTGATCGAGGCGGTGTTAATTCCGCTGGTGCACTGTCCGCTGCTCTGGAAAATCCTTGATATTGTCATCTTTACGTCCCTCCCGGTGCTGCTTGGCGGACTGCTGGGTGTGACCGGGCGCGGACGCTGGTTTGTAACCGGACTGGTGCTGCTCTATCCGTTTGCGGATATGGCATCCGCCGGATGGATTGCGACGACGACCAATTATCTCTGGCCGCTCTGGGGCGTTCTGGTGATCGGCATGGTGTTAAAGCAGCTTCGCTGCGGCAGAAAAGTGCCGGTGTGGGAGGCGGCAGCAGCGCTTCTGGCGTGTGCTTATGCGGGCAGCCAGGAACAGGCTGCGGTGCTGCTGCTTCTGCTGTTTGGCATGGAAGTGCTGCATTATATCTCGGAAAAGTGTATGAAACAGCCGCTTCTCTATGCATTATGCGGCATAGATATTATCTCTCTCGTATATATTCTCAGCTGTCCGGGAAATGCAATCCGGAGCGCGCAGGAGATGGCGGGTAGAATGCCGGAGTTCGCTGATTTTACATTTGCAGAGAAGCTCTACATGGGACTTGCCAATGTGGAACGGATCTTTATCGCGGAGCTTGATCCGGTCTATTGCGTTGTGGCAGCAGTGCTTGTGCTGCTTGTGTATCGTAAGACAGGCGATTACCGTAAGACGCTTTTGGCGGGGATTCCGGCGCTGCTGCTGTTTGGACAGGCGGTGGTGCGTGTCAGCCACCCATCCTTGAAAAAGGTGTTCGTGCGGCCGGAACAGACGACACACTGGGACTGGCATGCTCTGGTAACCTATATGCCGCTGGTATTTCTGGTACTGTCTGTTTGGGGGATTCTATACGCCCTGTGGCAGCTGGCGGACGGCGCGTGGAAGCATTACCTGTGGACGGCGTTTTTACTGGCAGGCGGTTTTGCCACGGGGGTCGTCATGGGATTTTCACCGACAATTTACGCATCGGCAAACCGGCCGTACCTCTATCTGTATTTTGTGCTGATCTATGTGTGCGCGGATGCCGTGTGGAACATGGGCGGCATGAGAGCCGTCTGGAAGACAGGCAGTGCAGATGCAGTGCGGAAAATGCCGGTGCCGGAAAAACTGATGTTTACCGTACTCGGGCTTCTGGTGCTGGTAAATATTCTGGATGTGACACGGATGTGCTGGCTGCTCGGAAGATTTCTGTGACTTTTTATAGCAGAAATCCGCTGTTTCATGCAGGAAACCTAACAAAAAATCCAATTTCAGCCGATGTATACCATATGAACGGACTCAGTCAGGGATACATTCAGGGAGGAATGTGGATATGGGAATCAGCATCAATACACCGGGAAGTGTGAACAGTCAGGCATCGATGACAGGCACACTTTCCATCCGAAAAAGCACAAATACATTTGAGCAGATGACGGGGGTCAAAAGTTCAGGGGGAACCTCGAAAAAGCAGCTCAATTATAATCACAGAGATATTTCCGGACAGCTGCTCCGGGCGAAGAAGCCGCAGAGTGCATCTGCGGCGTTGACCCGTGCAAAGAGCAAGGTGTCTATGCTTCAGCGTGCGGCGGCATCCGGACAGTATGATTCCAGGGAAGTGGCGAATGCGCTTGCGCATGCGAGACGGATGGTGCGCTGTGCGCAGTTGAAAGTGCGCAATCTGCGCGAGGAAGAGCGCGAGCAGCAGTCTGCGCAGAAAGAAAACAGCGGTAAGAGCCAGCAGAAGGAACATGAGGTGAAGCGCCGTGTGGCACAGAAAGAGCGTCAACTCAAGCAGAAGGTAGCGATTGAGAATACGCAGGAAGTGCTACGGCAGAAGAAAAAGAAGAACGAGATGGCGCAGAAGCAGCAGAGACACCGCTCGCAGGAGCGGGGTAAGATTGCGGAAGCGGATTTCAAATATATCAAGTCACTGCTCGAGGATGGCAAAGGCTTTGGCGGCGGCAGTTCTTATTGTGAGGACAGTGGAATTACGCTGGATATCAGTGATGCCGCAATGTCGATGGCGGAACTTGAGATGATGGCACAGAATCAGACCGAAGCGGAGGCAGAGGCGGAAGTGGAAGCGGAGATGTCACTTACCGACGGAGGAACTCTTGCAGTTGCGACAGCGGGAGCCGTGCCGGCAGGTACAGGAGCGGGAACTGCATCGGACACAGCGCCAGCCGCTGCCGGCGCATCTGTGGATGTGTCAGTGTAACAAAACGGCGAGGGACACTGCCCCATGAAGCAGGCGGTGTCCTTTGAAGGCTAAGTCATATTATAAGAAAATCACACTTTTCGATTTTAGGTAGAATGCACAGGAAATATTTTGTTCAAAAAATGTGGCATTTCTAACCAGCCGGTGGCTGCATCTGCGATGATTCGTGTCTTTCCAAGTTTGGAGCACTCCGCGGAGTGTGTCCGCAAGCCAGAAGACAATTTTAGGACTTTTGTGTGTCCCTTATTGGCACCAATGAGCAGAACATAACCGCGCGAAGCCGATGTCTGAATTGGCATCTGCCCTATTTTCAATAGCAGATGCCAACGAGTTTCGGTTCGCGCGGTTTTATATTGTCTGTGAAGCGGTGCCATTAGGGACACTAGAAAGTCCGCTCATTGTCTGTGGCTTGTCGGACACCCTCCGGGAGAGTCCAAACGTGGAAGAGACACGAAATCAGATGCAGTCATCCGGCTGGAAGAACTGCACACATTTTTTTCAATAAATCTTTCCTATGCAGTTCTACCTGAAATCTATAGAATGTGTTTTGGATAATATGACTTAGCACTTCAAAGGACAGCGTTGTCTGCCTATGTGGCAGTGCTCCTGCGCTGTTTCGCAGCGACAGCAGTCAGGGCGAACATGGCGGCAGCAAAGAGGAGCTGGATGCCGATACATTTCCAGTAAAAGCCCAGGTCGAAGACTTCCTTTCCGAATCCCGCCAGCATATTGTTGGCGCGGATGTACCAGTAGGCGGGAAGGAAACGTCCTACGGCAAGTACGGAACCGGAGAGCATGGACTGTGGGACAAAGATACCGCAGAGGAAGGACATGGACAGACCGACGATATTTGCCAGCATATTTAATACATTGTCATCCGGCGAGAACGTCGAGATGAGCAGGGAGAGTGCAGCAGTAAAAAGCAGAAAAGCGAGGCTGTTTAAGATTGCATAGCCGACATAGGGTTGCAGCATGGCTTTCCGGTAGAATACGAGACCAAGCAGCAGAAAGAGCAGCCAGATGCCGAGACTGTACAGGAGACAGCCGGATGCCATGGCAAGAGTACGTGTTCTTCCGGGAAGAGCGGAGCACGCCGTCCGGGCTTTCATGTCGCGGCTGTTTAAGGTAACCAGAATCGGAGCCATGCCGGCGAACAGGATTGCCAGAAAGATATACGGAAGATACTGGAAGAAATAAAAAACCTTGCTGTTGGTGTCGGCGTCGGACATCTGAAAAGATGTAACGGAGACTTTGGGAAGGTCGGAAATGGTATGATCCGTATGGTCGATGGCCTTGGCAATGGTGTCACCGCCTGCCAGATAGAGCTGTAGTGCCTGCACATACTGCGTAATCTGGTTGTCCACGTACTGGCTGCTGCTGCTTCCCGGAATTGTCAGGGAGGAGACAAGGTCTTTGGTCTCGCCGGCGAGCACCCGGTCTTCAAATCCTTCCGGGATGACCAGGGCATAGTTGAGTGTGCGGTAGTAGATCGCATCTAACAGTGCGGTGTCATCTCCCGGCTCCGGTGTTGTGACCTGGTGGATGGATGCGAGGTAATCGCACAGAGCGCGGCTTGCATCCGTGTTGTCTTCATCTGTAATGGCGATAGAGCGCTGGCTGGCTTTGAAGTTCTCGTTGATGGAATCCTGCGAGAGTGCCGACAGCAGCAGAGTGATCACTGCGTAGACGCCCAAATAGATCAATGCGGCATTTCGCCGTTTTTTTGCGATTGCGAAAAATGCTTTAAAGACTGGCATATTTTTTCCTCCTTACCAGTGCAAGACCGCCGAGACAGAAAAGTGCCGAGAGTAACAGGAGTCCTGCGATATTTGTAAAAAACCGTGTGTAGGATGGGTACACGACGAGTGAATACAGCGCATCGGAGATGAGAGCTGCAGGATTGATGCGGTTGAGCAGCGGGCAGAAATCTTCCACAAGTGCACGCATGTTTCCGATCATCAGACCGCTTAAAAAGCAGCAGATCATAATTGCAGCCATCAGGAAACCAAACTTGGTCTCTTTGGAAAACTGCCCGATACAACCGACCAGAAATCCCAGACTCAGCCCGGCAAGACAACCGCAGAGGCAGGTCAGCGTCACACCGCCGAGATGGTTTCCGAAATCAACCTTAAGAACCAGTGTCAGATAGACAATGGTGATCAGCAAGGAGGAAAACTCAAAAATCAGAGCTCCGGTCAGATCACCGAGGGTGGCAAGCAGCCGGGGAACCGGCGAGACATTGCGTCTGGCACCCAGATCTGACAGATTTGCCTGATTGGAGATGGCAAGCGTGTTGCCGATCATGGCGGCATAGAGGCAGGTCATGGCAATCAGATTGAAAAAGTAAGTAAGGGATTCATCCACGGAGCCGGCACCAAGGGATTCGTGCCGGATATAGCTGACTTCCTCAGAAACCGTATGAAGCAGTGCCGGAAGCTTCGCGGGGTCTTTCATTGCGGCCTGGGCGATGGCACTGTATTCTATGTTAAAACGATCCACAAGCACGCTTAAAATACTCTGGTACAGAGGATCGGAAGTCATCTCTGCGGAGAGTGCCAGCGATAAAGGATATGTGGAAACATCTTCGATAGATGCGGCGTTTCTGTAATCGGAAACGGTTGGCAGGTCGGCGGTAATGATGCCGTAGACTTCTTTTGCCTTTAGCAGTTCCCTGGCATCCGCAGCGGAAGCATAGGTAACTTCAAGAAACTGATCCTCCCCGGGTTCGGACAGGGAATCAAACATGGAGCGCAGCTCGGCGGATTCCTCTTCCATCACAACCGCAACCGGGATGGCGGAAAAACTTTCGTCACTTCCCAGACCGCCGAATGCAAAATGGAACATCGTTCCAAGCAGCAGCGGGAAGGCGACACACCAGAATACCTGTCCTTTATCGCGCAGCATGGTAAGCAGCGTATATTTCATTGTATGGAAAAACATGCTTACACCTCCTAATCACGCAGTTCTTTTCCGGTGATTTCCAGAAAGACATCATTTAATGTCGGGAGTTCCGAATACACTCTTCCGAAAGACACGTTCTGTTCCTGCAGATAATTTAATATGTGTGGCAGATTGTGAGAACCGCCGCTGCACAGCACTTTCAAGCAGTGATGATCAAAGGTCACCTCATAGACATGCTTTATGTCACGGATCGCTGCAATCTGTTCCGGCAGAAGATCCAGAATGTCAATCGAGATGATCTCACTCTTTTTGATCATTCGTTTCAACTCGTCTGTAGTTCCGATCGCAAGATTTTTTCCTTTGTCCATAATGGCGATCCGGGTACAGATCTGCTCCACCTCCTCCATATAGTGGGAAGTGTAAATGATCGTGGCGCCATTGCGGTTTAACTCCTGGATTCCTTCCAGAATTTTATTGCGGCTCTGTGGGTCAACCGCCACAGTCGGCTCGTCGAGAATGATGAGCTTTGGCTTGTGGGCAATTCCGCACGCGATATTCAGACGGCGCAGCAGACCACCGGAAAGCTTTTTCGGATAAAATTTGCGGAAATCGTTGAGCCCGACAAAATCGATGGCCTCTTCCACATACTGGCGCCGGAGCGCTTTGTCGCGGACATACAGACCGCAGAAGTAGTCAATATTTTCATAGACGGTCAATTCCTGAAAGACAGCGACATTTTGCATGACAACGCCAATCTGACGTTTCAGATCGTAGCTGTCCGGCCGCATTTCCCGGCCGAAGACCCGGACGGTTCCCTTGTCAAAGGCAAGCAGCGCAAGGATGCAGTTGATGGTTGTCGTCTTTCCGGAGCCGTTTGGTCCAAGCAGACCGAAGATCTCACCTTCCTCGATCGTGAGATTAAAGTGATCGAGGGCGACGAGCTCCTGATAGCGTTTTACCAGATTTTCTATTTCTACAACAGGTACTGACATAACAAATCCTCCTCATTTGATGGTAATTACAGTATAGCGGGTGGCGCCCGGCGGTGCCAGTGAGCAGCGTCAGATGTTTGATGTGACAAATGTCATGAATCTCTTATTTTTCAAAAAAGATGTGGCGGCTGTCTTATAATGATGATATGGTTATCATAACGTGTGCGGGAAAGTGGAAGATATCCCGGAAATATGGCGGCATATGTGGACAGGGAGAGGGTAGAATGAAGCGGATTGTGGATAAAGGACTGTTGCTTGCCGGCGGTCTACTTATGGCGGGACAGTCGGGAAGGCTTGCAGCGCCGGTCATAGCGTTGCTGTTGGCGATGACTGCGGCGGCATATGGCAGCTGTGTGGACAACAGACGATGGCATTGTGTGTGCCTTGCGGGGATGTTTGCGGTCTGCTTTATCCTGCCGGAACTCTGTTTTTTCGTGCCGGTTCTTCTGTATGACTGTGCGGAAAAAAAGGAGATGCGGCTCTGGTTCTTAAGTGTTCCGGGGCTCGCTTTTTTCTATCGGGAACAGATTATCCGGCAGCCCTTTTTGTGGGCGGCGGACGGTATGCTGATCGTGGCTGCGATATTGCTGGCATGCAGAACGGGCAGAATTCTGTATCTGGAACAAGAGATGATCCGTCTTCGGGATACCAGCACGGAATTGAATCTCGTGCTCCAGGAAAAGAATAAGAACCTGATGGAAAAACAGGATTATGAGATCTACCTTGCGACACTGCGGGAGCGCAACCGCATTGCAAGAGAGATTCATGATAATGTGGGGCATATGCTTTCAAGAAGTATTCTGCAGATGGGGGCACTGATTACGATTCATAAGGAGGAGCCGCTGCACGGACAGCTCGCCGGGGTGGGGGAGACGTTAAATCAGGCGATGAACAGTATCCGTGAGAGCGTGCACGATCTGCACGATGAGTCCATTGATCTGCGGCAGTCCATTGCGGAGGCGACCCGTGAGATGAAGGAGCACTATCAGCTCACGGTTGATTACGATATGTCTCCGGAGATTCCACGCAATGTAAAGTACTGCTTTATCACAGCGGTAAAAGAAGCCATGTCGAATATTGCGAAACACTCCGATGCGGATAAGATCTCCGTGATTTTGCGGGAGCACCCGGCGTTCTATCAGATGACCGTTGAGGACAACGGAACGGTGGGACGAAAGGGACAGAGCGGACCATTGTGGGAGGAAGAGGTCGTCCGTATGGACGGAAAGGAAGGGATTGGTCTTTCCAATATGAAGGAGCGCGTGCAGGCACTGGGCGGAACCTTCCGGATTCATACGGAAAAGGGATTTGTGATCTTTATTTCGATTCCCAAGAGGGATAAAATGTAGATACGGTAATGAAGGCTGGGAGAGAGAAAAATGAGAGTTCTGGTGGTTGATGATGATAAGCTGGTGGCAGTATCCCTAAAAACGATTCTGGAAGCTGACGGGGAGATTACGGTCGTGGGTCTTGGAGAGGCGGGAGATGACGCCATCCGGCTCTATCGGGAGCAGCATCCGGATATTCTGCTGATGGATATCCGCATGCAGGGAATGTCCGGATTGGATGCAGCTGAATGCATCTTAAAAGAAGATCAAGCGGCAAAAATTTTGTTTTTGACAACATTTTCCGATGACGAATACATTGTAAAGGCACTGAATATGGGAGCGAAGGGGTATCTGCTGAAACAGGATTTTGAGTCGATCGTTCCGGCACTTAAGGCTGTCTACGGCGGGCAGAGTGTATTCGGCGGACAGATTATGGGAAAAATTCCGGTGCTGCTGGCAGGAAAAGGCAGCTTTTCCTATCATGATTACGACATCAGTGAGAAGGAGCAGGGCATCATTGAACTGGTGGCAGAAGGCTTAAGCAACCGGGAGATTGCAGAAAAATTGTATTTGAGCGAGGGTACGGTGCGCAATTATATCAGCACCATACTGGATAAATTAAAGTTACGAGACCGCACACAGCTGGCAGTCTTTTATTATAAGAACTGCGGCTGAGCCGGCGGTACAGCAATCGCACAGAATCTGAGCCGACAGACAGCGACATGAAAGAGACGGCAATGCAGCAACAGGGAAGATGAGGAAAACAATGATATTTGAGACACATGCACATTATGATGATGAAGTATTTAATGAGGATAGAGAGCAATTATTAGCTGGGCTCCCGGAAAAGGGAATCGGGAGGGTGATTAACGTCGGCGCGTCCATTGAGACGACGAGGACGACGCTCGCGTTGGCGGAGGCGTATGATTACATCTATGCCGCCGTGGGTGTGCATCCGAGCGATATTGACGGGCTGAACGAGGAGACATATTCCTGGCTCAAGGAGCAGACGGCACATCCGAAGACGGTAGCGGTGGGAGAGATCGGTCTGGATTATTACTGGGACAAGGAGCCGGAAGTACAGGCAGCGCAGCGGGAATGGTTCGTGCGCCAGCTGACACTCGCAGGGGAAACAGATCTGCCGGTAATTATCCACTCGCGTGACGCGGCGGAGGATACCATGCGGATCTTAAAAGAGACCGGAAGATTCCGGGAACATCCCGGCGTCATTCACTGTTACTCGTACTCGCCGGAGCAGGCAAAAGAGTACGTGAAGATGGGATACTGCATCGGTGTGGGCGGTGTGGTTACCTTTAAAAATGCAAAGAAACTCAGGCAGACGGTGGAGCAGGTCTCTCTGGAACACATTCTGCTGGAGACGGACTGTCCGTATATGGCGCCCGAGCCGCACCGGGGAACCCGCAACGATTCCTCCAACCTCTCTTATGTGGCTGCCAGGATTGCGGAGATCAAAGGCGTCTCTGCGCAGGAGGTGGAGCAGACGACCTGGGAAAATGCCTGCCGTGTATTCGGCGTCCGGTAGGTGTCTGCCCGAATCAGCAGAAGCGGGAATATTCCGGGGTGTCTGCCCAATAGCGCTTCGGGATTAACTGCATCTGCAAGCCCGGATTTTTGCGGGATTCTATGGCAATGTGATCAAAAAAGGTCAGCCAGAGCTGCCGGAAGGCTTCCTCGTCGGAGGAATACCGGCTGACTTTCTCCAGATCCAGATCTGCGGCATCTGTGAGAATGTAGCTGGAAAGCGCTTTGTGCACCGCGACAGACTGATGTGTGGCGTCATAGATCATAAAGTTCTCGGAGGGCAGACGGTCGGTGAAATGCTCTGCCAGATAGGGAAGGACGTTGTCCTTCGGATGGATTGTGGCAAAGAGAACGCCGTTCTCAAGCTCGGAGAAGCGCAGAAATTCGAGATGATGGCAGGCTTCGCGGTTGGTCGCCCGGCAGAGCTCAAAAATCCGGTAGACACACGGTTCGCCTAAGGAAAGAAGCACTTTCTGACCGTCTCCGCTTGCGAGTGCGAGGAGGATGGTCTCATAGATGGCGTCTGCCTTGTCCATCTTCCTGCCGGAGGATGGCTCGCCGGACATTGCAGCCTGATAGATCGACTCATAGAACTGCATGCCGAAACGGGACGTGATGGTGCGGATCACCTTGCCGGTCTTATCCGCGGAAGGAGCCACGTGAATATATTCGGAAAAAAGCTCGTAATTCTCCGGTTCGCCGGTGGCAAGCCGGATATTGCGGTGACCGAGCCGGCTTGCGCAGGCGTCATAGACACCGGTAAAGATACCTTCAAGACTGTCCTCACAGATAAATACATACATGTAAAATACCTCTTTTCTATGTGTAATCAGGGCGGTGGGCTTACAGGGCAAGCCCGGTGTCAAACAGCGACAACTGTTGATAACCGGTGTTGCGGAGCTCCTTTGGAACCTGCGTGTGGTCTGCCATGAGATGAGAGCAGATATAGTCCTCGTCGAGCTTCGTGCGGTACATCATCCGGCCAGAACAGGTGATGAAATATAGGGCACGCTTTAGCACAACGCCGATCTTTTTCAGATCGTCAAAGGTGAGCGCGGTATCCCGTCTGGCGGCGACGATCCGCTGGGCGGACTTGTATCCGATTCCGGGTACGCGCAGAAGAGTCTGATAACTGGCGCGGTTGATCTCGACCGGAAATGTGTCGAGATGACGCAGCGCCCAGTCACACTTGGGATCCAGATAAATATTAAAATTCGGGCGGTCTTCCGACAGAAGTTCATCCACATGAAAGCGGTAATAGCGCAGCAGCCAGTCTGCCTGGTACAGGCGGTGCTCGCGCAGCAGCGGAGGTCCGCCGGGGAGCACCGGCAGTGACGAATCGCCGTTGACATTGATGAACGCAGAGTAGAAAACGCGCTTCAGATGAAACTTCTCATAGAGTGCCTCGGACACATGCATGATCTGATAGTCGTTCTCCGGGGTAGCACCGATAATCATCTGTGTGCTCTGCCCGGCGGGCACGAACTTCGGCGCCTTGCGGTAGACCATCAGTTCATTCTGGTTCTCCGTGATGCCATTCTGAATCTGGCGCATGGGAGAGAGAATCGTGCGTCTGGACTTGCAGGGAGCAAGCTGTTTCAGCCCGTTTGCCGTGGGAAGCTCAAGATTGATGCTCATGCGGTCCGCAAGAAATCCTGCCTTTTCAATCAGTGCCGGGTCAGCGCCGGGGATCGCTTTTACGTGGATGTAGCCGTTGAAGTGATGGACGGTACGGAGCCGGTAGAGCGTCTGGTAAATCAGATCCATGGTGTAATTCGGACTGATGAGGATGCCGGAACTTAAGAACAGACCCTCGATATAATTGCGCCGGTAGAATTCCATGGTGAGCGTGCAGATCTCATCCGGGGTAAAGGAGGCGCGGGGAACGTCGGAGTTGCAGTTGTTCTGGCAGTAGGCACAGTTAAAAATACACTCGTTGGTGAACAGGATCTTGAGCAGGGAGATGCATCTTCCGTCTGCAGCAAATGCATGGCACACGCCGGGAGCCAGACAATTCCCCATGTGCCTGCCATCTCCCCTGCGGTCGGCGCCGCTTGAGGTACATGCCACGTCGTACTTCGCGGCATCGGTAAGGATGGCAAGCTTCTCCATGAGGGAGAGATTCTGCTGAATGTTCATGTGAAGACACCTCCTGACAAAACAAATGTTCGATTAAAGAATAGCACATATGTTCGGTAAAGGCAAGATAAAATCGAATATTTGTTCGAGAAAGATTATGGTTCACTTGGACAGTGGGTATATGGTATAATGTACGTAAGCAATGAGCAGTGCCAGACGTGACAGTCACGAGATATGCCTGCTTGCAGGCTATATATCGCGACTGTTGCGGATGATAGGGCGAATGCCCGTTAGTCCGGGAAATCTATGATTTCCTGGACGAGCACTGCGAAGACGTGACATTTGCCGGAGCGGGCATCGGAGACTTTAGACGGATGATAGGGCGAATGCCCGTCAGTCCTGGAAATCTATGATTTCCTGGACGAGCACTGCGAAGACGTGACTTTTGCCAGAGCGGAGTCGTACAGATAGAAGCCCCCGGACGGGCTTTGGAATGGAGAAAGATGGATACAGATATTTTTGAGCAGTTCCCGGATCGGGAAACATTTGACAAATACTGGAACGAGAATTATCAGCCGGTGACATACGAGGATGTGCGCGAGGCGTTCACCGATTTTGTGAAGTCTGCGGACGGTCACATCTACCTCTCGGATTACGAGGAGAAGGGGCTGATCTCCCGGGAAGATTTTAAGGAAAACCTCTCGCAGGAGGCACAGTTTACATTTGAGGACGGACTGACGGAAGTTTTTTACGATAAGAATCCGGAGCTTTATGAGACGGCGTTTGCGCTCTATGAGGAGTCAAAGCTTACCGGAAAGGGAGATGCATCGGTGGCGCAGACGTTTCACGAGACGTTTCGCGCGCTCTATGCAGAGTTTCTGGACAGACTGTATGATGAGGTGCTGGCAGCATGGCAACATTAGGAATCCCGCAGAATACGATTGCGGTTCTGCAGAAGTATCATTTTAATTTTCAGAAAAAGTTCGGACAGAATTTTCTCATTGATACCCATGTGCTCGAGCGCATTATTGAGGCGGCGGGCATTACAAAGGATGACTTTGTGCTGGAGATCGGACCGGGCATCGGCACGATGACCCAGTATCTGTGTGAAAATGCCAGAGAGGTGACGGCGGTGGAGATCGATCAGAACCTGATCCCGATTCTGGCGGACACGCTTAGCGCTTATGACAATGTGACAGTTATCAATGAGGACATTTTGAAGCTGGATATTGTAAAGCTCGCGGAGGAGAAGAATGCCGGGAAACCGATCAAGGTGGTGGCAAATCTTCCGTATTATATTACTACGCCGATTATCATGGGGCTGTTTGAGAGCCATGTGCCGATTGACAGCATTACGATCATGGTGCAGAAGGAAGTTGCAGACAGGATGCAGGTCGGACCGGGGACGAAGGATTACGGTGCGCTCTCGCTGGCGGTGCAGTATTATGCAAAGCCGGAGATTATCGCAAACGTGCCGCCGAACTGCTTTATGCCGCGGCCGAATGTCGGCAGCGCGGTGATAAGGCTGACGCGTCATGAGACCGTGCCGGTGCAGGTGGAGGATGAAAAGCTGATGTTCCGGCTGATCCGGGCATCTTTTAACCAGAGGCGCAAGACGCTTGCGAACGGTCTGAATAATTCGCCGGAGATTCATCTCTCCAAGGAAGTGATTCAGGAAAGCATTGAGGAGCTTGGCGTGCCGGTGACCATCCGTGGAGAGGCGCTTACATTGGAACAGTTTGCGGCGCTCTCGAATATTATCGGACGCAGAATGAAGCAGCAAGCATAGAGAGAACAGGGGGAAACAGACAATGGATGGACAACAGAACAATCAGAGTGGATGGAACGGGAACGAGGCGCCCAGAACATACGGTGAAGATACGAAAATGTATCAGAACCGGCAGAACGCGTCGCAGCAGCCGAATTACGGAAATGGTCAGAACGCATATCAGCAGCCGAATTACGGAAACGGTCAGAACGCATATCAGCAGCCGAATTACGGAAATGGTCAGAACGCATATCAGCAGCCGAATTACGGAAACGGTCAGAACCCGTATCAGCAGCCGAATTACGGAAACGGCCAGAACCCGTATCAGCAGCCGAATTATGGAAACTGGCAGGGGAATCCCTACCCGCAGGAGCAGCACGGTCCGGTATCCGATGTTCTGTGCAATATTCTCCTGCTGATCTTTATGGCGCAGATTATCATCAATTTTGTGGTATTTGGTGCGACATGGAACGCGATGGCGGGGGAAGGAATAGACGCTTATCTCGACGGATCCGTGAGCCTTGGCAGCCCAGTGCAGATGCTTTCCATGTTTTCCAATCTGCTGTTTGTGGCGATGCTTGTGCTGTTGATTCTGGATATTGTAAAAATCAGCAATCAGAAATACAAGATCACCGGTCTGGTGCTGTTTGCGATTTTCTTAAGACCGGGCTATTACGTCTGGAGAGCACATGTGCTCAAGAGAAAAATGACGTTTCCGATCATCTACACCATCGTTTACAGCGGAGTGACCGTGGCATATTTTTTCTATTCGTTTTATAAAGTTTTTTCACTGACATTCGGGATTATGCAGAGTCTGAACTAGTGCCGCGGCTTTGTGGGAATGGAAGATCTCCCTGGTTCATATAATAATGGACAGGGAGATTTTTTTATGCGGAAAAAATGGAAACACTATATTGATAGAATGCTTACATTCGCGCTTATCGGCATATTATTGCCGCTTTTTATCACGATAATATGTCAACGTATGCGGCTGGAGGAAGTGATATACGGCACGTACAACGCGATAACGGAGACGGCAGAAAGAGAGGGCGGGGAGGAACTGGAAGAACAGCTGCCTTTTATTCTGGCGAAGGAGATCCGTGCGGACGCGGAGGATGCGGCGCTTATGGCGCAGTGCGTGATTGCGCGGACAACACTGTATGATGCCGCGGCGAGAGGGGAGGAACAGCCGGCTGCTTTTTCGGAGGAAGAATTAAGGCAGGCGCTGGGGGAAACATATGAAAAGGCCATGGAACGGCTTGAGACGTGCGTGGAGAAGACGAGTGGGCAGGTGCTCTCCTGGAACGGTGGCTATGCGTATGCTGCATATCATGCGATCAGTGCAGGAAGTACGAGAGATATGAGCCGGTCGGCGGAAGCGGCGGTGCCATATCTTCCTGCGGTGGAGTGCCCGGCGGATCTGACGGCGGAGGGCACGCTCTCGGTCATTTATTGTGAGGAAACTGACATTTTAAAGCGGTGCGGGGAGCATTTTGCGGAGGCAGACGTGTCCGCGGTGTCTGAGATCCAGGTTACAGAGCGGGATGCGGCGGGTTATGTACAGCAGGTCATGCTGGGGGAGTATGCCTGCACCGGGGAAGCGTTCCGTGAGGCGATGGGCTGGAATTCCGCGTGTTTTACGATCACGCAGATGGGGGAAAATGTGCGGATCGTGACAAGGGGACTGGGACACGGGTACGGCCTGAGCCAGAATGAGGCGCGCGCGATGGCGCAGGAAGGAACCTCTTACGAGGAGATTTTACAATATTTTTTTCCGGGAACAACGCTTGTGACAGCGGATCAGATAAAATAGGCGGCACTCTGCATAAACCATCCGTGCAGGGGGAACAATAGGAATAAAAATAAATAATATGGATGGTGAAAAAAATGAGAAAAAGCAGATTTTGGGCATTCCTCGGGCGTAAACAATATGTGATTGCGGGGGCGATTGTGATTGCGGCAGCAGTTGCGACCACGGTAATTTACAGCGATCATGAACAACAGCAGCGCGAACAGCTGGAGGAAGAACTGGCACAGGAAAACACACCGGAGGAAGCCGGACTTGTCGCTGCGACGGAAAGTACGGAACAGACAGCACAGGCATCCGCAGTCATTCCGCCGGAGCAGACCGCGGAGACGGAAAAGCTGGAGCAGAAAGCAGCGGAGACGACAGAGAGTACGGAAGTGGCGCAGGTGGAAAAAGAAGCGGAGAATGAGACCGCAGAGACGGGAGCAGGGGTCAATGCCCTTCATTTTGATCCGGAGGACGGCATGCTCTGGCCGATGGAGGGAAATGTGATCTTAAATTACAGCATGGATTCTACCATATACTTTGCGACGCTGGACCAGTACAAATACAATCCGGCGGTGATTATCGCGGGAGAGGTCAACAATAAGGTATATTCCGTCGCAAAGGGAAAAGTCATCGGTCTCTCCAACAACGAGGAGACTGGCTGTACGATGACGGTTGACCTGGGAGACGGCTACCGCGCGATCTACGGACAGTTAAAGGAGCCGAACTTTGCGGTGGGCGATTATGTGGAATCCGGCCATGTGCTGGGCTACGTGGCAGAGCCGACGAAATATTATTCGGTGGAGGGCAGCAATCTGTATTTTGCGCTGCAAAAAGACGGACAGCCTGTCGATCCGGTAGCATTTTTTCAGAGCTAGTTTGTAAAAGGAAGACACCGGTTCTTGAATATGTTGGATTTCTTCATTATAATGAAACAAGAGATAAGGGAGGAATCGGTACATGGAATTCAAGGAATACAGTAAAGCTGTGATGGCGTGGGTGGACGGAGTGATGCAGAACCGCGGCGCCGATGCCGAGAAAACATTGAAATACTGTGCAGATATCGAACAATATGCAAAACAGACGGGGGATCCAAAGCTTCTGGGGTTTGCCTACTATTATGCGGGCGAGACCTACTATGTGCTCAATGAGGGCGAGCAGCTTCTTAAGACCATTACCAGAGCTATCACCTATCTGGATCAGGCGGAGCAGTGGGACATGGTTGCCAGGGCTTATAATATCCTTGCGATTGCCTTTTTGAACCGTGGAAATACGCCGATTGCGCTGGATTACTATCTGACCGGACTCGGTTATTGTAAAAAATATAAGCTGGCGAACGAAGAAAACGTCATCAACTTGAATCTCGGAACCCTCTATCTGGGCAACGAACAGTGGAATGAGGCGCAGAGATATTTTGAAAAAGTCTCCTCCGATATCAAGGCATATCCGAAGACACCGAATTATTACGGGCTGATGAGCTGCGTGGCGGTCTGTCTGGGGCGGTGCTTTATGCAGCGGGAACAGAATGAGCGCGTGCAGGCACAGCTGGATTATCTGGATCAGGTCTGCTGGGAGCACATGCAGAAGATCGAGCGCCTCTCCGCGCTGATTTTTAAGGCGGAATATTATCACCGCGTGGGAAGAATTACACTCCGCGAGGAATGTATTGAGCAGATCCGCGGACTTGTGGATATGGACATGGCGGTTATGGATATCTTTGATGATGTGTACGGGCTGTGCAGACTGTTGCTGGAGATCGACCAGGAAGATGTCTTCTGGGACATCGTGGCGGTATTGGAAAAATTGACGAAAAATGCCAATATTGCGAATCTGCAGCGGAAAATAGTTTCCTTAAAAATCCTCTGCTATCGCAGGAAACAGGACGAGGCGGCTTATCTTGAGGAGGCGGGCCGGTTCTATGAACTGACCGAGGCTCTGGATCGGGAGAACCATTATATGATCGCCAACATGCTCTCTGTGCGCAGATCATTAGAACATGCGAATGAGAAGCGGCGGGAGATGGAGAAAGCGAATGAGCGTCTGCTGGAGAAGTCCGAGACGGATCCGCTGACGCGGCTGGCGAACCGGTTCCGGTTGAATGATTATCTGGAGCATGCATTTGAGCGAGCGCAGGATGACCATAGAGCATTTGCGGTAGAGATTCTCGACATCGACTACTTCAAGGAATACAATGATAACTACGGCCATCAGGCGGGAGATGCCTGCATCGTGGCGATTGCGGATGAGCTGCGGAAAATGCAGAGCCGCGATACCTTCTGTGCGCGGTATGGCGGGGATGAGTTTATCATTATTTACGAGTACAAGACGGAGGACGAGGTTTTTTCCATGGCGGACAGTCTGCGGGAGCGTATTCTTGACAGGCGGATCGAGCATGTGTGCTCGAAGGCGCTTCCGGTTGTCACAATCTCGCAGGGAATCTGTTTTGACGTGGCTCCGGAGGGAAGCCGGAGCTGGGATTTCCTGCATGCGGCGGATATGATGCTCTACGAGGTGAAAAAGCGCAGCCGCAACAATATTTCGCTCGGACATCTGGATGCAAAAGAGGCGAGATACGGAGAAGAGAGGAAACTTTTATAGATTCCGGCATAGAATATACTGTAACGGAAAATCCGCAATCGAGCCTTTTACTTTTACCGAAGCGCAGCAGTATGAAGAAGTACAGATCGAGTGAAGTACGCATCTGTCGATTGCTTTTCATAGGAGTATTGCCCAAAGCCGCGAGCGGATTTGGGTTACATAGACAGAAGTTCGGAGATTTGCGCATTTCTTGACAAAAGAGAGATGCCGTGCTATGATTCAAAATACTGCGCAGTCGGCAGAGGTGGGCACTTTCTGCCGGTGCTGGGCATGCGTCAGAGAATTGGCTCTGGCGTGACAGAAAGGAAAAAGATGGAAACAGTTAGATTTGATGAGTTAGATTTATATCCTCAGGTGTTAAGAGCGATTGCGGATATGGGATTTGAGGAGGCAACGCCGATTCAGAGCCAGGCGATTCCGGTTGTGATGTCGGGCGTGGATGTGATCGGACAGGCACAGACAGGTACCGGTAAGACGGCATCCTTTGGTATTCCGGTTCTTCACAAGGTAGACCCGAACAGCAGAAAGACGCAGGTAATCATTCTCTCTCCGACCAGAGAACTTGCCATCCAGGTGGCGGACGAGATCCGCAAACTTGCCAAGTATATGCACGGGGTCAAGGTGCTTCCGGTGTATGGCGGGCAGGAGATCGGACGCCAGATCAAGGCGTTAAAGGGCGGTGCGCAGATTATCGTCGGAACGCCGGGGCGTGTGATGGATCATCTGCGCCGCAAGACGATCCGCTGTGATGCGATCCACACGGTGGTACTCGATGAGGCGGATGAGATGCTGAACATGGGATTCCGCGATGACATCGAGACGATTCTTGAGTATATTCCGGCGGAGGGACGTCAGACGATCCTTTTCTCCGCGACGATGCCGAAGCCGATCCTCGATATTACCAGGAAATATCAGCACGATGCGGTCAACATCAAGGTGGTAAAAAAAGAGCTGACGGTTCCGAGCATTGAGCAGTATTACTACGATGTCAAGCGCAGCGACAAGGTAGAAGTCTTAACGCGGCTTCTCGATTACTACAATCCGAAACTCTCGCTGGTATTCTGCAATACCAAGCGGATGGTGGACGAACTTGCGGAAGAATTAAAGGGACGCGGCTATTTTGCAGAGGGACTGCACGGAGATATGAAGCAGTCGCAGCGTGACCGCGTGATGAAAGGATTCCGCAGCGGCAAGACCGAGATCCTCATTGCGACCGATGTGGCGGCGCGCGGAATCGACGTCGATGATGTGGAGGCCGTTTTCAACTACGACATTCCGCAGGATGACGAATACTATGTGCACCGGATCGGCAGAACGGGACGTGCAGGTCGGACCGGACGCGCTTTTACCTTCGTGAAGGGCAAAGAAGTCTACAAGCTGAAGGATATCATGCGCTACTGCAAGACCAAGATCGTGGCGATGCCGATTCCGTCAACGGATGATGTGGCACAGATCAAGGCAGAGAAGGTCATGGAGGAGATCGGCAGGATCATCGACGAGGAGAACCTGTCGGACATGATTGACATGATCGAGCGCCAGGTGAATGCTTCGGATTACACCGCAATGGATATTGCAGCGGCATTTTTGAAGCAGGCACTCGGTCAGGTCAATCTCGACAACGGCAGCGAGGATGACTACGACTTTGACAATACCGGCGCGGAGGAAGGGATGGTGCGTCTCTTCATCAACATCGGTAAAAAAGACCGCGTCAAACCAGGAGACATTCTCGGGGCGATCGCCGGGGAGTCCGGCATGCCGGGCAAGCTGGTCGGCGCGATCGATATGTATGACAAATATACCTTCGTGGAGGTGCCGAGAGAGTATGGCAGAGAAGTCCTCGAGGGAATGAAGAACACTAAGATCAAAGGGCGTTCCGTCAATATGGAACCGGCAAATCAAAGGTAGATTTAATAAATGGAACGCTATCGGAATCTGGAATTGCCGCAATAAGCATAGACCTCTTTGGGGTGATAAGTAATATTATTAGAAGACCAGAGAGCAAAAAAGTTCCAGAATAAACAGACGGCGGGAAATTCTTTGAAGCAAAATTCACGTATTTCTTCCATGCCGTGGCTGGCATCCCAT
>ERZ773133.1122-NODE-1122-length-32650-cov-13.515877_pt1 | contig 32650 bp, 28 predicted proteins | sample MGYA00580861_ERZ773133 | MGnify/ENA primary metagenome ERZ773133 (study PRJEB29015, sample SAMEA2737844) | human gut metagenome | biome: human gut; feature: human-associated habitat; material: faeces | place: China | collected 2012 ...
CCATGCCGCGCACGGACGCAACGTCGCCGCGTCCGGCGTAAAACGGCACGCCCAGTTTTTCGCACTGCGCGCGCACGAACGCCTCGTCGCGGTCGCTCTCCGCGCCGCGCAGGCCGTGGTTGAAGTGCGCACAGCCGACGGCGAAGCCGCGCTGCGCGCCCAGCTCCGTCATCCGGTGCAGGAGGTACATGGAGTCCACCCCGCCGGACACGGCGCACAGCACGTGCGCGCCGGGCACAATGGCGTCAATAGTCATCGTCTTCGTACTTCTTTTCGATGGCCGCGAAGGATGTGTACTCCGGCAGCCACATGAGTTCGAGCGTGCCGGTCTCGCCGTGGCGGTTTTTGAGGATGATCGCCTCGGCGAGGTTCGGATTCTCGCACTCTTTGTTGTAATACCCGTCGCGGTAGAGCGCGAGCACAATGTCCGCGTCCTGCTCGATGGCGCCGGACTCACGGAGGTCGGACAGCATCGGGCGCTTGTTCTGGCGCGATTCGTTGGCACGCGACAGCTGCGACAGGCAGATGACCGGAACGTTGAGCTCCTTGGCCATGATCTTGAGCATGCGGCTCATGTCGGAGACGGCCTGCGTGCGGCTCTCGTTGGACCAGCCATGGCCGCTGCCGGCCGACTGCATGAGCTGCAGGTAGTCGATGACGACGAGGCCAAGGTTCGGGATGCGCCGGCACTGGGCGTTCATGTCCGCAACGGAGAGCGACGGATTGTCGTCGATGCGGATATCCGTTGCGCTGATGGTCGTGGCCGCGGCGCCGACGCGCCGCCACTCGTCCGCCGAGAGCTTGCCGGTGAGGAGCTTCTGGCTGTCGACCAGGCCCTCGCCCGCGAGCAGACGCGTCGTGAGCTGCTCGCGCGCCATCTCGAGCGAGAACACCGCGACCGTCTTGCCGGACGTCTTGCCGACGTACAGCGCAATGTTGAGCGCAAGGCTCGTCTTACCCATGCCGGGGCGGGCCGCGATGAGGATGAGCTCGCCCGCGTTCAGGCCGAGGATCGTCTGGTCCAAATCCGGCAGGCCGGTGGCCAGACCGGGGATGCCCCCGCCGCTGCTCGCCGCCTCGGAGAGGTTTGCATACACGCGCTGGATGACCATGCTGATCGGCTGCAGGCCGCCGACGTTGCGCCCCTGCCGGAGCGCATAGATCTTGCGCTCGGCCGCCTCGAGCATGGCGTCCGCACCGCCGGAGCCCTCAAAGATCATGTTGTTGATCTCATCGGCCGCCGTGTGCAGATTGCGCAGCAGCGCCTGATCGCGCACGATGGCCGCGTACTTGAGCACATTCGCCGCCGTGGGCGTGATCTGCATGACCTCCATGAGGTACTGCTGCGTTGTGTCCTTGTACACGCCGCGGACCTTCATCTGCTCGAGCACCGTGACCGCGTCCACGCTCTGCCCGTAGGAGAACATGGCGAAGATGGTGTCAAAAATATCGCGGTTGGCCTGAATATAAAATTCGTCGGACTTGACCTTTTCGATCACGTCCGGGATGCAGCTCGGGTCGATGAGCATCGCACCGATGACTGCCTGCTCCGCCGGAGCGGAATGGGGCGGCTGTCTGCCAAGCAGCTCCTCCATGACGGGTCCCTCCCTCGCCTGCGCGCGGCTTATTTCTCTTCGATGACCAGCACGTGGATGGTGCCGGTGACTTCATAGCCGAGCTTGCACTTGACCTCATACGCGCCGAAGCTCTTGATGGGCTCGGCCTGCACGATCTTCTGCTTTTCGATGGTGAGGTCAAACTGCTCGTGCAGCGCGTCGCTGATCTCCTTCGAGGTGACGGAGCCGAAGAGCTTGCCGTTGCTGCCGGCCTTCGCTGCGATCTTCACCTGAATGGCGCCGAGCTTCTTGGCGTTTTCCTCCGCCTCGGCCTTCTCGCGGGCGATCTGCGCCGCCTTGGCCTTCTCCTTCAGGCGGAAGGCATTGAGATTGTCGGCCGTGGCCTCCGTCGCGAGCTTGCGCGGCAGGAGATAGTTGCGGGCATAGCCGTCGGACACTTCCTTGAGTTCGCCCTTTTTGCCCTGACCCTTTACGTCTACATTCAAAATCACTTTCATAGCAAGATACTCCTTTGCTTAATTTTCCAGATTGTCGTCGATCGCCCTGCGCGCCATCTGCGCCGCCTGCGCGACCGACACGTCATGCAGCTGCACGGCCGCCGACGAGCGGCTGCCGCCGCCGCCGAGCGCCTCCATGACCAGCTGCACATTCAGTTCGCCGATCGAACGCGCGGAGATGAACACATCCCCGTCGCCCATCGGATAAATAACCATGGATGCCGTGACCCCGGCAATGTTGAGCAGTTCATCCGCCGCCTGCGCCGCGACGATGCGGTCCTGCGGCTCGGTGGGCGCGGCAATGGCAATGTCCGCGCGGTAGATGGACGCCGTCTGCAGGATCTTATAGCGGGCGACCGTGTGCTCCATGTCCGTCTGCAGGAGCTTTTTGACCTCCGAGGTGTCGGCCCCGGCGCGGCGCAGGAACGCCGCCGCCTCAAACGTGCGCTCGCCGGTGCGGACGGTGAAATCCTTCGTATCGAGCATGATGCCCGAGAGCATTGCCTCCGCCTCCACGCGCAGAATGTCCGGCTGCTCGACCAGCTCCTCGAGCAGCTCCGCCATCAGCTCGCAGGCCGACGACGCATACGGCTCGTGGAAGCTCATGGTCGCGTTGGTGATATAGGTCGCTGCGCGGCGGTGGTGGTCGATGACCGCCACGCGGGTGCAGGCCTCGAGCAGGTTGTGGTTCTCGACCTGATCCGGGCGGTTGGTGTCCACCACGACGAGCAGCGTGCGGCTGTCGGCATGCAGGTACGCCTCCTGCGGGGTCAGAAACGCCTTGCTGTACTCCGGCACGCGCAGCATCCGGTCGCGCAGCTGGCCGGCCGCCGTCTTGTTCGCATCCATGACGATGCGGCAGGGCGTGCCGAGCTTGCGCGCGATGCAGCAGACGCCGGCGGCCGCGCCGAGCGTGTCCAGATCGGAGAATTTATGGCCCATGACATAGACCTTGGACGAGTCCTGAATGAGCTGGCTGAGCGCATTGGCCATGACGCGGGACTTGACCTTCGTGCGCCGCTCGACCTCGCCGCCGCGGCCGCCGAAGAACTCGAACGTGACGCGGTTTTTCACCACGGCCTGATCGCCGCCGCGCGAGAGCGCCATCTCGGTGCCGAGGATGGCAAAGTTATAGTTTTCATCCAGGCTGTCGCCGTCGCGTCCGATGCCGACGCTGACGGTCGCGCGGATGCCGCTCGGATTTGCGACTGCGTGCACGCTGTCGAGCAGGGACGCGAACTTGTTCTCGCGCAGCTCATCGAGGTGCCGCTCTTCGAACACGTACAGATACCGGTCGCGGTCGTAGCGGCGGAAGAAGCCGCCCTTGCCCTCGCACCACTGCAGGAGCTTGTCCTCAATGGCGTCACGCAGCTCGTTGCGCTTGCGGTCGGTCAGGCCGCGGATGAGCTCGTCGTAGTTATCAATGACGATGACGGCGATGACCGGGCGGGACGCGTAATACTCCAGCCGGATCTTTTCATAATCCGTGACATCGACCCAGTAGGTGATGCCCATGTAGCTGGCGGCATCGTCGGGGTTCGTGCGCACGAGGTTGCCGTGGATCTGGTACTTATGGCCCTGATACTCCAGCAGCTCCGGGCACTGGGTATTGCCCTCGAGCAGCCAGCGGCCGGAAAACTCCGGGATCACGTCCGTGATGCGCATATCGACCGACGGCTTGTGCCGGCCGCAGAGGTCGAAAAAGTTCTGGTTGGCCCAGATGACCTGCGAATCCGCCGGACGAAAGACCGCCATCGGCAGCGGGAAATTCTGCAGGGTATTATTTCGTGCAGACTCCGTATCATAGGTGACGGATTCAATATATCGTTCGAGCGTGCGGCGCTTGCGCGCGCGCATGATGACCGAATAAATAATGAGCAGCAAAATGATGACGCCCTCGCCGATCGACAGCCAGAGCCGATCGGAGAAGAAAAACGTGATGACTGCAAACACGATCAGAAACAGCAGAAACATCCGTGAATTGGGCATCAGCGCACGCTGCAGCTTGGATTCATTGGGTACATTGCTGACTTTGGGGTCCCGCATCGTCATACCTCCTTGCACCCTGTGGGGCAAAAGCTATTACCCCTATGATAATCAATGATTATATCAGCTTTTGCGGGTATCCGCAAGCCATTTTCCCGTTTATGAAAGGAGCATGCGCATGAAAGCCATTTTGCTGGCCGGCGGTCAGGGCCGGCGGCTGCGCAGCATCACCGGAAACCTGCCGAAACCCATGGTGCCGCTCGTCGGCGTGCCGGTGCTCGACCGGCTGCTGGATCTGCTGCGGCGCAACGGCTTCACGGACGTGTGCATGACGCTGTGCTACCGGCCGGAGGTCATTCAGGAGCACTGCGGCGACGGCAGCGACTATGGCGTACACCTGAAATACCGCATCGAGTCCGAGCCGCGCGGCACGGCCGGCGGCGTGCGCGCGTGCAGCGATTTTTACGGCAGGGAGGATTTCCTTGTCATCAGCGGCGACGCCGCATGCAGCTTCGACCTGCTGGGACTCTACCGCCGGCACCAGCAGGCGGACGCGGCCGTGACGATCGCGCTCTACCCGAACGCGGAGCCGCTGCAGTACGGGCTCGTGCTGCAGGACCGGCAGGGCTTTGTGCAGCACTTCATCGAAAAGCCGGACTGGGAGCACGTCGTGACCGATCTCGTCAACACCGGGATCTATATTGTCTCCCCGCGGGCGATGGCCTATGTGCCGGAGGACCAGCCGTTTGATTTTGCCAAAGATCTCTTCCCGCTGCTGCTTGCCGCGCACGAGCCGATCCTCGGCGTGCCGATGGACGGCTACTGGTGCGACATCGGCACCCCGCGCGCCTACTACCAGTGCAGCCTCGACGTGCTCGACGGGCGGCTGAGCCCGGCACGGCCGGACGCACCGGATGACCTGCCGCCGCAGATCGCGCGCGCAGGTCCGAACCGCCGCACCGTCCCCTGCCGCGACCGCGCGCACCTGATGCGCACGATCTCGGAGGCCATGATGGAGGCCGGGGCGGACTTCACCGACGGGCTGCGCATGCGCGACGGCGGCTGGGAGCTGACCATCCGGCCGGACGCGAATACCTCCGCCCTGCAGGTCGAGGCAAACGCGCCGGACGCCGCCGCCGAGACGGCACATCTGCTCGAGCTCATGGAGCGGGACGAGAACCGATAAAACAAAATGGCGCGCAAAAACCGCCGCATCTTCCGATGCGGCGGTTTTCCGATGTTTACTGCTTGTAGTGGTGTGCGTCCTCGAGGACCATTTCCTTGACCTTCATCAGGCGCACCTTGGTCGAACTTTCGTTCTCGTCCAACTTCATGGAGATGTAACGAATGTTCTGCTCCAGCTCGGGGATCATAACGTATTCGAGCGCGTTGACGCGGCGGCGGGTCTTTTCGATCTCCTGCGCGAGCATCTGCGTGGTCTTTTCGACCTGCGCGAGCTCGAGCATGTCCTTGAACACCTCCGCCAGCTTCTCGAGCGCATCGTCCAGCTCGCCGGACGTCTGCGCGAAGCCGTACGGGAAGATCTCGGACGGATCACTGTTGCGGGTCTGGAAATCGTAGACCGGCACGTTCACGCTCATGATGTTCTGATAGGTCATGCCCAGCTCGACGCTCTGCCGCGGGTAGAGCAGCGACTGCTCGAGCATTTCCGGGGACATGATTGCGGACGCGACCGACAGAGAGCCGAACGCCTCCGTGAGTCCCTGCTCGACCTTCGCACGCAGCTGTTTGTTCAGGCGCACGTTGTCGAGGAACTGACGCATCAGCTCGTCACGCTTATCCTTGAGGAGCTTATGACCCCTGCGAGCGGTTTTCAGCCGGCCCTTGAGCTGGTTGAGCACCATTCTTGTCGGGGTAATTGCCGTATTTGCCATCAAATCACCTCACTTGGTAAGTCTGCGGGACGGGTGCGCTCAGGTCTCGGGCATATACTTTTCGATCAGTTCGGGCTTGATACGCTTGAGCTCGGTGCGCGGCAGCAGGCTCAGCAGCTCCCAGCCGAGGTTGAGGGTGTCCTCAATGGTGCGGTTGGTGTTGTTGCCCTGATTGACGTAGCGCTGCTCAAACGCGTCGGCGAACTTCGCAAACTGCTTGTCGTCGTCGGACAGGGCCGCCTCGCCCAGGATGGTCATGAGCTCCTTAGCGTCCTTGCCGCGGGCATACGCCGCGAACAGCTGGTTCATCGTGCCGGAGTGGTCCTCACGGGTCTTGCCCTCGCCGATGCCCTTATCTTTCAGACGCGACAGGCTGGGCAGCACGTCCACGGGCGGGATGATGCCCTTGCGGTACAGGTCGCGGGAGAGGATGATCTGGCCCTCGGTGATGTAGCCGGTCAGGTCGGGGATCGGGTGGGTCTTGTCGTCCTCGGGCATGGTCAGGATCGGGATCATGGTGATCGAGCCGGACTTGCCGATGCGGCGGCCTGCGCGCTCGTAGAGCGTGGCCAGGTCGGTGTACAGGTAGCCGGGGTAGCCGCGGCGGCCCGGGACTTCCTTCTTCGCCGCGGAGACCTCACGCAGAGCCTCGGCGTAATTGGTGATATCGGTCAGGATGACCAGCACCTGCATATCCTTTTCAAAGGCCAGATACTCGGCCGCGGTCAGCGCCATACGCGGGGTGGCGATACGCTCGACGGCGGGGTCGTTGGCAAGGTTCGAGAACACGACCGTGCGGTCGATGGCGCCGGTGCGGCGGAACTCCTGAATGAAGTACTCGGATTCCTCGAACGTGATGCCGATGGCGGCAAAGACGACGGCGAAGTTCTCGTTGTCGCCCAGCACCTTCGCCTGACGCGCGATCTGCGCGGCCAGCGCGGCGTGCGGCAGGCCGGACGCCGAGAAGATCGGCAGCTTCTGGCCGCGGACGAGGGTGTTCAGGCCGTCAATGGTGGAAACGCCGGTCTGGATGAACTCTGCCGGGTAGGCGCGGGCCGCCGGGTTCATCGGCAGGCCGTTGATGTCGCGGTGCTCCTCGGCGAGGATCGCCGGACCGCCGTCGATGGGCTCGCCCATGCCGTTGAAGACGCGGCCGAGCATATCCTCGCTCACGCCCAGCTGCAGCGGGTGGCCGAGAAAGCGGACCTTCGACTGCGCAAGGTTGATGCCCTGCGCGCTCTCAAAGAGCTGCACGACCGCGTGGTCGTCCTCGACCTCGAGGACCTTGCAGCGGCGGACTTCACCGTTCGGAAGCTCGATCTCGGCCAGCTCGTCGTAGGTCACGCCTTCGACGTTCTTGACGATCATCAGAGGGCTGGCGATCTCCTGGATTGTTTTATACTCTTTAATCACTGCTCCTCACCTCCGGCGATAATCTCTTTGATCTGCGCGGTCATGTCCGCGGCGATCCTGGCATAGACCTGCTCGTACTCGTCGCTCGGCACGCTCTTGGCGCGGCCGATATCGACGCGGGCGGGGATGGCAAAGAGTTTCTGCATCGGCGCGTTCTTCTCGAGCGCGTCGCGGCACTCGGCGTCATAGTGCAGGATGAGGCCGAGCAGCAGGAACTGACGGCGGTACTCGGAGTAGCTGTCGATATCGACGAAGGCGTTCTGCTGCAGGAAGTCCTCACGGATCATCTTGGCAGTCTCCATCGTCAGGCGGTCAGCCGGGGACAGTGCGTCCTGACCAACGAGGCGGACGATCTCCTGCAGTTCGGATTCCTGCTGCAGGATGCTCATGGCCTTGTCGCGGTTGGCCATATATTCCTCGCCGAACGTGGCCTCATACCACGGCTTGAGCGAGTCGACATACAGCGAGTAAGAAGTCAGCCAGTTGATGGCCGGGAAGTGGCGGGCATACGCCAGGCTCGAGTCAAGCGCCCAGAACACCTTGACGATACGCATGGTGGCCTGAGAGACCGGCTCGGAAATGTCGCCGCCCGGAGGCGAGACAGCGCCGATGGCAGTGACGGAGCCGCGGCGGTCGCCCTCGCTGCCGATGCAGCGGATGCAGCCGGCGCGCTCGTAGAACTGCGCGATGCGGGATGCAAGGTAGGCCGGGTAGCCCTCTTCGCCGGGCATCTCCTCCAGACGGCCGGACATCTCACGCAGCGCCTCGGCCCAGCGGGAGGTGGAGTCGGCCAGAACGGCGACGTCATAGCCCATGTCGCGGAAGTATTCGGCGATGGTGATGCCGGTGTAGATGGACGCCTCACGCGCCGCCACGGGCATATCGGAGGTGTTGGCGATGAGCACGGTGCGCTTCATCAGCGGCTCGCCGTTGCGCGGGTCGGTCAGCTCCGGGAACTCCATGAGAACGTCGGTCATCTCGTTGCCGCGTTCGCCGCAGCCGATGTAGACGACGACGTCCACGTCCGACCACTTGGCGAGCTGGTGCTGCACGACGGTCTTGCCGCTGCCGAACGGGCCGGGCACGGCGGCCGTGCCGCCCTTGGCGATCGGGAAGAGCGTATCGATGATACGCTGGCCGCTGTTCATGGGCTTGTTCGGAGCGAACTTCTGCGCATAGGGGCGCGCGATACGCACCGGCCAGCGCTGGATCATGTTCAGCTCATGGTCGACGCCGTTGGCATCGGTGAGCACGGCGACGGTCTGGTCGACCGTGAAGTCGCCGCCGGTGATGCTCTTGATCGTGCCCTTCATCTGCGGGGGCACCATGATCTTGTGCAGGATGGCCGTCGTCTCCTGGACGGTGCCGATCACGTCGCCGCCGGTGACGGCGGTGCCGGGCTGCACAACGGGATCAAAGTGCCAGATGCGCTCGCGGTTGAGCGCGGGCACCTCGATGCCGCGGGTGATGTTGGAGCCGGTCAGGTCGCGGATCTCGGGCAGCGGGCGCTGGATACCGTCATAGATATTCTCCAGCATGCCGGGGCCAAGCTCCACGGACAGCGGCATACCGGTAGTCTCGACTTTCGCGCCGGGGCCAAGGCCCGAGGTCTCCTCGTAGACCTGGATGGACGCGCTGTCGCCGGTCATATTCAGGATCTCGCCGATCAGACGCTGCTCACCGACACGCACAACGTCGGAGACGTTGGCATCGGCAAGACCGTTCGCCACGACCAGCGGGCCGGAAACTTTTGTAATGGTTCCGCTCAATTTCATTCTTCCTTTCCTTAAAGGATATCGGAGCCAACCGCTCGCTCGACGGCCGCCTTGAGCGCGGTCTGGCCGAGGCCGAGGGGGCCTTCCCTGCCGGGGATCAGGATGATGGCCGGCTTGGGAACATCTTTGAATTTGTCGATCTCATGCTGAAGCTCCTGCGCCAGATTCTCTTCGACATAGATGATGGCGTAGTCCTCAGAGTCTTTCGTCAGGCGGCGCAGCGTTTCGCGCGCCTCCTCGGCATTGGCGACCGGGCAGGCCTCGAGGCCGAGCGCCTTGAAGCCCATGACGGTCTCCGCACCGCCGACAACTGCAATTTTAAGCATAAGTCTCACGCAGCCTTTCCCGGATGACCGCGGGCTGAAGCCCGGCGAGTCTGCCCGTCAGGATCATTCTGGCGGCCGTGGTCTCGTTTTCCATGGCGGCGAGATACGCGGTCACGTGCGCCGCTCCGAAGCTGCGCAGCTTGGCCACGCGGATGTAGTCCATGAGCGCGTTGTCGCACAGCAGCTCAAACGCCGTCAGCGCGCCGCCGCTCATGGCCGCCGCGCCGGCACCCGCCGCGTTGCCCAGCCACGTGTTGCCGTAAAGCGCGGTGAGCGCCTCTGCCGACTCAAACGCCGCGAGCACGCGATCCGTGCCGATCGTGCCGCCCGGGATGAGCGCGGTCTTGAGAAAGTCCGCGTCCTTGGCCATGCGGCGCGTGCGCACGGCGGCGCGCAGGTTCGCGCTGTCGATCTGCAGCTGCACATAGCCCCTGGCAAAGCCGCCGTCGCTCAGGCCATTGGCCAGATCGAGCATCTGCGCGAAATACGCGCGGTCAAGCTCGAAGTCCGCCGCCTGCGGATTGGTCGTGCGCGCCAGGATCGCAGCGGCGCTGACCATGGCCTGTGCCAGAACGGGCGGGATGTCGCGGTAGTCCTCTTCATAGAACGCGGCGTGCAGCTTCTGCGGCGGCACCGTGCCGCGCTGCGACAGGATCGCGCCGCACTCCACGCCCATGGCCTGCGCCTTGATGAGCGCCTTGGCATTGTGGTAGTCATACTTGAGGCGGAACAGCTGCACGAGCTGCGCCTCCGGGACCATGCCCTCGACCTCATCGAACAGCGCCGCGATGTGCGCCTCGAGCGCAGCGGCGGCCGCCTTTGCGGACAAGCCGCTCAGGTCGCCGTAGCCGCATTCCTCCAGGATCTTAGCCGCTTCGTCGTTCGTGGGCGCATCGATCATGCGCTCCATACGCTCAGCGGAGAGCATTTTGGTCTCGCGGGCTGCCAGCATTGCCGTAATCGCAAGGTAATTCGTATCTTTTACTTTAGACAATTCGGTTCCTCCCTCATGCGGCGCAGCACTCTGCGCCCCATATAGGATAATTCATTCCCCCGCGCGGGGCGGGGCAGGTCACGCGCCGAACAAGACCTCGGCAACCTGAGCAGCCAGATCACTGCGGCAGAGCTCTGCGATCGTCTCCACTGCACAGTTGACCTCGATATCTCCCTGCTGGAGCACAAACCCGGCGCGCAGGTCACGCGTGGCCTGGCTCATGGTGAGCCGGCCGGACTTGCCCTGCTGCGCGAGCAGCGCATTGGCAGCGTCCACGACCGCCTGACCGCACGCGGCCTGATCCTTGGCGTTGAACACCAGAGTCTCGGTGCCGGTCGTCGCGGCCTGCGCGGCGAGCTTGGCAAGATAGGCCACGTAGTCCGCCTGCGGCATGGTGCAGATCTTGTCGAGCGCGGCGGCAAACGCCGCGTCGACCATCTCCTGCTTGAGGGCAAGGACGCTCTTTCTGGCTTCCATTTCCGCCAGACGGCCCATACGCTGCACGCGGTCCTCGCACGCTTTCACACCGTCACGGACGCGGGCCCAGTACTGGTCCTGCGCCTGTTTGTCATAATCGGCGCGGATCTCGGCGCACTTGGCCTCGGCTTCGGCCGCGATGGCCTTCGCCTGCTCCTGCGCGTCCGCCTCGATGCGGCCGGTGATTTTTTCAATACCATTCATAGATTTCTATTCCCTTCTGTCGGAAGAGGATGGGGTTTACTTCAAGCCGTTGAGCATCAGGAAGGACGCCAGCAGGCAGAGGATGGCGTAGAACTCGACCGTGATGCAGAAGATCATGCCCTTGGACCAGTCGTCGGGCTTCTTGGCCAGAATGTTCAGGGACGCGGCAGCGACCTTGCCCTGCGCGATGGCGGAGATCAGACCGCCGAGCGCGATCGGCAGGCAGGCTGCGAAGTACTGCAGGCCCTGAGCAACGGTCAGCGGAGCGGCAGCGTTGGCGGCGAAGATCTGGCTCTGAGCCAGGAACCAGATAACGAAGCCGTACAGGCCCTGGGTGCCCGGGATGACCTGCATGATCATCGCTTTGCCGAACTTGCTGGGATCTTCCGAAACGAGACCTGCGCCGGCCTCACCGGCGATGCCGGTGCCCTTTGCAGAGCCGATGCACGCGAGAGCCGCTGCGAGCGCAGCGCCGAGAAGGCCGAGAGCCAGACCACCGATGGATTCGAGAAATGCCATTTTCATTTTCCTCCTTAAATATCTCTTGAATACGAATGTTTAGAAATTATGATTTTCCACGTCGACATAGCGCGTGTTGATCTCGAGCGGGCGGAACGGTTTGCCGCCGTCGACATAGAACTTGCCGAAGAACTCCAGGCACTGCAAACGCAGGTCATGCACGAAGCAGCCGAGCAGGTTCAGACCGAAGTTGAGCAGATGGCCCAACAGGAAGATGATGATGAAGATCAACATCGACACGACCGTCACGCCGCCGCTCGACGGCATCGCGGCGAGGGTGTTGAACACCTGCGCGATGACGCTGCCGGCCAGCATCAGAGCCATAAGTCGGGAATACGAGAGAATGTCGCCGAACCAGCCGGTCAGCCCGTTGTAGAGCGCGCCGAACACAGCCGTGACCTTGCCGAAGCCCTTGGCCTCACGGCCGGAGCCGTAGATCAGCATCAGACCGCCGATGCACAGCACGACCGGGACACCGGCGATGTTGCCGATCTTGAGCGCATACAGCGCAAGTCCCGCAAACAGGACCAGCCATGTGCCCTCGTTGAAGATCGCGTCGCCGACCTTGCCCTGACGGCACTCCATGACCATGTTCACGATCATGCCGGTCACGAGCTGGATAAAGCCGAGCACCATAGCGCCGATGAGGATCGTCGTCGTATCGGTCAGCGGGTCGAGCAGTGGGCTCGTCAGGATGCCGAGCTTGACGTCGTGACCGAACATGTTCACGATCGTCGGCACAGCGTTGCCGAAGAAGCCGCCCGTCACGATGCCGAGCAGGAACGTCGACACGCCGCAGGCGAGCAGCAGCTCGCAGAAATACTTGCTGCCGCGTTTCGGCTTCATCTTGCCGAGCGCGACGAGCGCCGCGATCATCATCACAAGGCCGTAGCCCATGTCCGCCATCATGATGCCGTAGAACAAAATGAAAAACGGTGCCATGAGCGGGTTCGGATCCACCGTGCCGTAGGCCGGCAGACTGTACATGTTCGTGACCATGTTCAGCGGCTCGGTAAATTTGTTGTTTTTGAGTTTGACCGGCACCTCGGAGTATTCGTCCTCCGGGGGATCGGCCAGATCCCAGGCGCAGTCATACTTTGCAAGCACCGCGGTGAGCTCGTCCTCCTCCGGCGCCGTGAGCCAGCCGCGCATGCACACGACGCTCTCGGTGCCGACGAGACGCTCTTCCGCCTCCGCGCGGCCGAGCTTCACGCTCGCGCGGTCGATGCAGAGCTTGAACGCATCCCGGTGCGGGGCAAAGGCGGCGATGTCCGTCTGCGCCTGCTCGCGCTTGCGGATGATGTCCGCGATCTGCATTTGTGCGTCCTCGATGTTCTGCTTTGCCGTGCCCGGCGTGCCGCTGAGGTTCGCCAGCGTGAAGCCGGACGCGCGCAGCGCCGTGATGGCTTCCGTCAGCTCCTCCTTCAAACAAATGAGCAGCACATAGTGCTGTTCCTTGTCCGAAGAGATCTCATACAGCTGCGACTCGGGCGCAGCGTCCGCCAGCGCTTTGGCGGTCTCGGCAAGGTCCACTGCCGCGGGCAGCATGCCGAGAGAAATGCGGGTCCTTACGGTTTCGCCCAGATTCAGCGGCAGGTCAAGCGTCTGCCACGGGCGCAGGGCCTCCATGTTGCTGCGGAGCTTGGCCTCCTCGCCGTTGAGCCGGCGCACAGCCGCCTCCAGCTCCTCGAGCTGGGCGACCGCATCGAGCTCCTGCCGGTACGCACCGTCGTTCAGGAAGTCGGTCTCCGTGACCTCCGGCCTGGAGCTGAGCAGCTTGGACTTGACCGGCGCATACTTGTCGAGCAGCTTGAGTGCGGCGGTCAGGCGCGTGAGTTCACTGCGCACCTCCGTCACATTGCCGCTCTCCTGACGCAGGACCGCGGCAGCTTCCGCGTCCGCAAGCAAGGCGTCCGGTTCCGAGACCTGCACGCAGCCGAGCAGCATCAGATCCCGGAGCAGCTCATCTTTCTGCCGGCGAACGACCATGAGCCGCAGCTTTTTCATGTGTACAATGGCCATCAGCCGTTCACAATCCTTTCCACGATGAGTGATGCAGCCCGATCCAGATTGGTCTTGGCCTTGATGCGCATGGCAGCTTCCTTGTTCTTGGTCTCCGCCGCCAGCGTTTCCGCATCCGCCTTTGCCTTTTCATCCGATTTGGCCCGCAGCGTCTGCAGTTCCTGCTGCGCCTTGCCGACGGCAGCCTCTATCACTGCCTTTCCCTCGGCCTGGGCCGCTTCCACTGCCGCCGCAGCGGCTGCCTGCGCGTCGGCTTTGATCTGCCTGGCCCGGTTTTCTGCGTCACTGATCGTTGTTATCGCCTCAAATGACATCCGTACACCTCCCTACGAATCAAACTGTTATTATGCCGCGCAACGCCCGCTTTCACGAACTGTTTCTACATAATGTAGGTATTTTACCTTATTCACCGCTGTTAATCAAGTAAAACTGCCCAAAATTGTCTGTCAAAATTCAAACACCTATGTGTTAAAAAACTATTGAGCCTGCTAGGTTTTTCACGTCATTGACGAAAATTTAACGTTATCGAATTTGCATGATTTCTCGCAATGGGAACATTCATAATTTCTGATGAAAAAATGAACAAAATGTTGGAAAATGCAAGATTTCAACATTTAAAGTGTTTTTCCACTTGCTATTGTGCCGGAAATAGCCTATAATGTTTTTGCTAAAGTTAAAAAGTTTGAACTATATTCGCATATTCGGAGGTACTTTCAATGGAGAGCAAACGCCGTTTCGGCGACCGCAAGGACGGCCGCCTGATCCAGTCTCTCGCGCCGTTTTACAAGTTCATGCCCTACATCATGCCCACGAAAAACGACGCCTGCAATCAGTTTGAGGACTGCATCGAGATCACGAACACCGACCGCTGGCTGCGGCAGAAGCGCCTCGAGGGCTATAAGGGTCTCGGCTACCTGCACCTGTTCATCGCGGCCTACATCCGCATGGTCTCCCTCCGCCCCGGCATCAACCGCTTCGTGGCCGGCCGGCGCATCTATGCACGCAACAACATCGAGGTCGTGCTGACCGTGCGCCGCAGCATGTCCACCACCTCGAATGAGACGACCATCAAGGCCGTCTTTGCCCCGACGGACACGATCTTTGACGTCTACCGCAAGATGAACGAGAAGATCGACGAGATCAAGTTCGGCGGCGAGGACAACAACACCGAGCAGGTCGCCGGCGCGCTGCTGAAGCTGCCGCGTTTCCTGCTGCGCTTCGCCGTCGGCTGCCTGCGCGTGATGGACTACTTCGGCATCATCCCGCAGAAGCTGCTCGACGCCAGCCCCTTCCACGGCTCGATGATCATCACCGACATGGGCTCGCTCGGCATCCCGCCGATCTATCATCACCTGTACAACTTCGGCAACCTGCCGATGTTCATCGCCTTCGGCGCCAAGCGCAAGGCGGTCGAGCTCGATCGCGAGGGCAAGCCGGTCGAGCGCAAGTACATCGACTTCATGGCCGTCATGGACGAGCGCGTGTGCGACGGGTATTATTACGCCTCCTCGTTCAAGTACATGAAGATGTATATGCACAACCCGGCGCTGCTGGAAGTCCCGCCCGAGAAAGTGGTCGAGGATCTGTTCTGAGCACTGATACATATGAAAAAACCTCCTGCTGTGCAGGAGGTTTTTGCATTTGCACAGGCCACGCGGCGGGCACCGCCCGGACCGCACGCGCAGCCGAACACAGCAGCAGCATGATGAGCATGACAAAGATCACAAAGCGGAGTTTCTTCACGGATCCATCCTCCTTTGCTTTCGTTTGACACCAGTATACACAGCCGCCGCAAAAAAAGCCGTCGCATCCTGACGGCGGACAGAAAACTTTGCGGAGACAAGGAGCCCCCCGGCGCGGAGTGAACCCGCGCCGGGGGATTTTTACGCATTCAGGGCAGCGCGATGCACCGCGAAAAAACAGGGCCATCCGTTCGGATGGCCCTGTTGGATATTATGCCTCGTCGTCCTGATTTGTGCTGAACTCCGCCAGCGTCAGGCCGGGGTTTTTCTGCTCCGCCCAGCGGATGCTCCACTCATTGTTGAAGATGAGCAGATTATGCCCGCGGAAGTCCTGCACCCACTTCGTGTCCGAGGCGAGGTTGAGCGCCGTGGGGTCGGTGCCCTCGCTCGTGATCCAGCGGATATAGGAATACGACAGGTCGCGGCGGCGGATGTCGATGTTGTACTCATTCTTGAGCCGGTACTCCAGCACCTCGAACTGCAGCACGCCGACCGCGCCGACGATGACCTCCTCCATGCCGCTGTTCGGCTCGTGGAAGATCTGGATGGCGCCCTCCTGCGCGATTTGGGTGACGCCCTTGACAAACTGCTTGCGCTTCATGGTGTCCACCTGCGAGATGACGGAGAAGTGCTCCGGCGCAAACGTCGGGATGCCCTCAAAGCGCACACGCATCTTCGGGTCGCAGATCGTATCGCCGATGGAGAAGATGCCGGGGTCGAACACGCCGATGATGTCGCCGGCGTAGGCCTCATTGATGATCGCGCGCTCCTGCGCCATGAGCTGCTGCGGCTGCGCGAGCTTGAGCGTCTTGCCGCCCTGCACGTGCAGGTACTCATGGTCGCGCTCGAACTTGCCCGAGCAGATGCGCATGAAGGCGATGCGGTCGCGGTGGGCCTTGTTCATGTTCGCCTGGATCTTGAACACGAACGCGGAAAACGCCGGCTGCATCGGGTCGACCACGCCGTCGGCCGTCGTGCGCGGCAGCGGCGGCATCGTCATGTGCAGGAAGTTTTCCAGAAACGGCTCGACGCCGAAATTCGTCAGCGCGGAGCCGAAGAACACCGGACTGAGCCGGCCGGCGCGCACCTCGTCGAGATCGAAGGAATAGCCCGCGCCGTCGAGCAGCTCGATGTCCTCGGTCAGCTTTTCGCGCTGGCGCGGCCCGATCAGCTCGTCGAGCCGGTCAACGTCCGTAAGCTCGCACTCGATGGGACGGATCTTATTCTGGCCGCGGTGAAACTCCTGAAACGCGAGAATCTCGCGGCGGTCGCGGTCGAACACGCCCTTGAAGTCGTGCCCGCAGCCGATGGGCCAGTTGACCGGATAGGTGCCGATGCCGAACTCGTTTTCCAACTGCTCCATGAGCTCGAACGGGTCGCGGGCCTCGCGGTCGAGCTTATTGATGAACGTAAAGATCGGGATGTGGCGCATGGCGCAGATCTTGAAGAGCTTGCGCGTCTGCGGCTCGATGCCCTTGGCCGCGTCGATGACCATGACGGCGCTGTCCGCCGCCATGAGCGTGCGGTACGTGTCCTCCGAGAAGTCCTGGTGGCCGGGGGTGTCGAGGATGTTGATGCAATAGCCCTCGTATTCAAACTGCATGACCGACGACGTGATGGAGATGCCGCGCTGCTTTTCGAGCTCCATCCAGTCCGAGACCGCGTGGCGCGCGGTCGCCTTGCCCTTGACCGAGCCGGCGAGCTGGATGGCCCCGCCGTACAGCAGCAGCTTTTCCGTGAGCGTCGTCTTGCCGGCGTCCGGGTGCGAGATGATCGCAAACGTCCGGCGGCGCTCGATTTCCTGTTTCAGATCCATAGTCCGCTCCTCTGTTGTTCTTTCGAATATCAAACTTAGATAGTATACCCGATTTTTCCCGCGAGTGCAACAAAAACCTGCCCGTCAGGCCGTCTGCTCGCGCAGATAGAGCGTGAGCGTGGCGAGGAAGATGTCCTTGGCGTCATAGCGCGGCGTGAGCGGGGCCAGCTGCGTGAAGAAATGCTCGCTGCCCAGCGACGCGCACAGCGCGTGCGCGCGCTCGAGTGCCGGGGTGTCCTCGTCCTCCGTCAGACGCATGGCCAGCTCCGGCAGCAGGAGCTTGAGATCGTAGATCTCCCCGCGCGGGTAGGCATACGCCTCCAGCACGCACTCCACGCCCGCGAGCGCGCAGGCCGTCAGGTCGCTGCGCTGGTCGCTGAGGATGCGGTCGGTCAGCGGCGTGTCGCTGCGGAAAAAGTCCAGCATGGAGTCCGGCGGCGTCAGCTCCCGGCGCAGCAGCCAGAGCAGATAGTCGCGCGCGACGCCCTCGAGCAGCGTCTGCCCGTCGGGCTCAAACGTGTAGGTATGGCCGATATAGCTGCCGAGCACGCGCAGCGTGTCCGTATAGCCGAGGGCGATGCTGCGGCGCAGCGCGTTGGGGTCAAACTCCAGCAGCTTGCCGAGCGGCTCCGCCGGAGCAATATAGGTCACGAGCGGGTGGTTGGTGTATTTTTTCTCCGGCGTCTCCGGCTTGAGGCCAATGGCGATGACGCGATCAGCACCAAGGCGGAACGCCGTACCGATCGGCAGATTGTCCGAGTACGCGCCGTCGAGATAATTCTGCCCGTCGATCTCGCACATCGGAAACATCGGGTAGCACGCCGACGACGCGAGGATCCACTGCGGCAGGTAGCCGGGCGCGATGTCCTGCTTGCGCACCTCGACCGGCTGGAACGACGGGAAGCGCGCCGTCATGAGTCCGAAATCCACCGGCGAGGCGAAAAAGCGCGCCTCGTCGAGATATTGGTGCACGAGCGCGCGGTAGGGCGTGATGTCCGCCGTGCGGCGGTTGAGGTCCGCCCAGTCCTTCACGCGCGCGATGAGCTGCTCCGGGTGCTCGGCCAGGGCCGCCAGCTCGCGCTTCTCGCGCGGCGTGGTGTCGGCCCGCTCGAGCATGATCTGCTCTTCCGTGATGTGCGTCCAGAGCTCCCACGCGCGGTCGAAATCGCCCTGCACCATCAGCGCCGCCGTGACCGAGCCGATGGACGTGCCTGTGACGATGTCAAACGGGATGCCCAGTTCCCGCATTGCCTTCCACGCGCCGACCTGATACGCGCCCTTCGTGCCGCCGCCGGCCAGCGCGATCGCCTGCTTCATGGTACATCCCTCCTTGGTTTCTGACATGTTAGTTTACACGCGGCGGGTGCAAAAAGTCAATTCCGAATAGCAAGCACCGGAGGACAGCCTGTCCTCCGGTGCGCTTTTTCATGCCTGCAGCAGGGCGCGGCGGGCCTTCCAGTCCGGCAGATAGCGCGCGATGAGCGCGTAAAACTCCGCACCATGGTTCATGTAGCGCAGGTGCGCCAGCTCGTGCACGACGACGTAGTCGATCGCCTCCGGCGGGTACTGCATCAGCCGCCACGAAAAGCAGATGTGCCCCTGCGAGCTGCAGCTGCCAAAGCGCGTGCGCGCGCCCGTGATGCGCACCTGCGTTGGGTAGAGGCCCATCTGCTCGGAATAATACGCCACGCGCTGCGGCAGATAGGCTTTTGCCTGCCGGATGTACGCCGCCCGCTCGGCGTCCGTCGGCTCGGGATGCGCGGCGGCATGGGTCTCCTGCTTTGCCAGAGCGCGCGCGATCCAATCGGCGTGCGCGGCGACAAAGCGGTCGATCGTTGCCTGCGGTGTCCGGTACGGCGCGCGCACGATCACGTGCCCGCCGCGCACCTCAAGCGCCAGCGTGCGGCGGCCGGAGCGGATGAGTTCATACGGCTGCATGGCCTGTCTCCCCCTTTTTCTGTGGTATGCCAAATCGGTCTTCCGGCAAGGTTATTCTGTCTGCTGCAAACAACCGTCCATGTACTGACGGATGCGCGCTGCGTCTTTCTTGCATTTCGCCTTGCTGCCGTAAGTCAGTGCAACGACCCACGGCTGTCCGGCATCTGTTTCAAACGTCTGCCGGTAATTTACGGTTTGGCTCCTTTCTATCCACTGTCCGCTTATGTCCTGATTAGAAAAGCAGAGTATCTTCTCATGGACCCAATGATGGCTATAGACGTCTCCTTCCACGCAAATACACAGACGGATCTGCTCGCTCCATGGTACAAACACAGGTTCCGAACGCTTGGGGTCTACAACCGCAAAACCTTGCTGGCTGACCTCAATCATCGTGCGGTATCCAGCTGATTTTATGATATAAACCAATGCCGCAGCGTAACCAAAAACAAATACCGTCACCAGTACCGACACGAAAACCAGTTCCCCTTTTGTAAGAATCTTGTATCCATCCGGGAACATGGCATAAACAAAGTATCCTAGAATAAAGATAACCGGTATCGTGCAGCCGCTTATCACACCCTTTTTATTGGGCTGAAAAGTCAATGATTCCATGCCACATCCTCCACGAATCTGTAAACAGCATACACCATCCGCGGCGCGGTGGCAAGCTTGGCAGCCGCCGCGCGGTGTGCTATGATGGGGGTATCCATTCTTTGAGGTGATCGTATGTTCCGGATCGGCTGTCACATTTCCTCCGCCGGCGGGTATCTCGCCATGGCAAAGCGCGCAGAGGCGCTGGGCGCAAACACGTTCGCGTTCTTCACGCGCAATCCCCGCGGCGGCAGCGCCAAACCCATTGAGGACGCAGACATCGCGGCCTTTCACGCCGAATGCGCCCACGCGGGCATCGACCGTCTGGTCGCGCACGCGCCGTACACGCTCAACCCCTGCGCAGCCAAGCCGCAGGTGGCGGAGTTTGCACACATGGCCTTTGCCGACGACCTGCAGCGCATGGAGCACACGCCCGGCCAGCTCTATAATTTCCACCCCGGCAGCCACGTCGGGCAGGGCATCGACGTGGGCATCGAGAAGATCGCCGCACTGCTCAATGAGGTTCTCTTCCCCAACATGACCACGACCGTCCTGCTTGAGACCATGGCCGGCAAAGGCAGCGAGGTCGGCGGTCGCTTCGAGCAGCTGCGCGCCATCATCGACCGCGTGGAGCTGCGGGAGCACATCGGTGTCTGCCTCGACACGTGCCACGTCTGGGACGCGGGGTATGACATTGCCGGCGACCTCGACGGCGTGCTCGCGGAGTTTGACCGCGTGATCGGGCTCAAGCGCCTGTACGCCGTGCATCTCAACAACAGCCTCAATCCCTGCGGCAGTCACAAGGACCGGCACGCAAAGCTGCTCGACGGCTGCATCCCGCCGGAGGCGCTCGTGCGCGTCACCCGCCACCCGGCGCTGGCGGGGCTGCCGTTCATCCTCGAGACGCCGAACGATGACGCCGGGTACGCGCAGGAGATCGCATGGCTGCGCGCGGCGCAAAATTAACGGGATCTTTGCCTCCACTGTCCTGATTATCGGACTTTGCATGTGCTATGCTGTGATAAAAGGGAGAAAACAGAAACACAACATGGACATGGGAGGAGAAGAATCATGACTCTGCGAACGTACATTGACCACGCGATCCGCGACGGCGCTGCCTTTGACGCCGTCATCTGCGGCTGCGACGTGCAGCAGACCTTCTGCTGGCAGCCGGACATGTGCATCACGGACGCCTGCGAGGCGGAGTACCGCCCGCTGCTCGACGCGGAGATCCGCATCCTGGCCGCCGCGCCGGGCGAGCGGTTTTCCATCATCGAGATCTGCACGGACAGGCTCTTTCTCGGCGATGCCTTTTCGCAGTGCGCGGCAGGCTACTGCAGCCCGCGCGAGTACCGGCGGCTGTTCCGCGCCGGATAAAATAAGCAGCGCCCGCCCCGGAGTTAAGGCTCCGGGGCGGGCGTTTCTTTTGCCGCGCCTCCCATTCCATGCAGGCAACTAGAAAGCAGCGGGGGCGCTCGAGGGGGCAAGGCCCGCCTCGAATTGGATTCTGCGGTTTTCTCCGGCATTCGCCGGAGAAAACCGCCCCGGAGCTTTGGCTCCAGGGCGGCCCCGCAGTTACGGGAATGGGGGATGCAGCACGCACATGACAGCGCGGTGTTAAGCGAGAGAATACTGGCTGACGAACCGCCACAGGAGTGCCGCGCACTCGGCGCGCGTCGCCGTGCCCTTCGGGTCGAGGCGATTGCCGTCCTTGCCGTAGAGAATACCGTTTTCCACGGCCCAGGCCAGCGCCGCACGGGCATAGCCGCTGACCACACCGGCATGATAGGCCCAGAGGACGGACTGCGTATAGTAAGCGTCGGACGAAACGTCGCGGAAGGGCATGTCCGCACCGGCCGTGGCCGGTTCCCCGGCGATGCGGTGCACGATGGCCGCGACCATGGCGCGGTCCACCGGCAGATTGGGCGCAAAGCGCGTATCCGACACGCCGACCATGAGGCCGCGGTAATAGCAGGCCGCCACGTCCATGTAGTACCACGCGCCCTCCGGCACATCTTCAAACGACAGCGCCGTGTCCGGGAGCACGGAGAGGATGCGGTCGGCAATGTAGCGGTGGCCCGCCGCCGTGGGGTGCACGGCCGGAAGGTACGCCGTCCAGAAATCGTCCTGCGTGAACGCCAGCTCGCCGCACTCGACATCCGGCACATCGCAGTAGATGTACTGTCCGGCGCAGGCGGAGCCGGTCTGCATCCAGGCGTTCATCTTGTCCATGATCGGCTGCAGGAGCTTGCCGGTCTTGATGACGCTGCCGACCGTGAGAGAGGTGTTGGCAAACGCATTGTGCATGCCGACCGCGACGAGCGTCACGTCCGGGTTCAGGCGGTAGATGTTCTTGACGATCGCGTCCCAGTTTTCCGTGAACTGAGGATATCGTTCGAGCCGATGTTGGCCGTGATGAGGTCGGCCTCCTCCACGGCCTGAATGTACAGGTCGCGGCGGGACTCCAGATCATCGTACTGCACGCAGGAGCTGACGCAGTACGGCGGCCGGCTCGCCTACCGTGTCCGCTTTGCGCGGCCGACGGAGAATACTGCTACACAATCGCCGCACGCGCCGGGGAGATCCTCGATGTGCAGCGCCCGGAGAAACCTGCACAGACACCGGAGACTCCGGCAGCCCCACCGACCCCACCGACTCGGAGATCAGCATATCCGAAGCGCTGCGCCGCGTGCTGCAGGAGCTCGGTGTCTCGCTGCCGGAGATCCACGATGTCGACGTCCAGCGCGTGCATGCAGGCGGCCGCGACGCTTACCACATCACCTTCACGGCGAACGGGAAACCGTATTCGTTTTACGTGGACGCCCACAACGGCGATATTTTCTGACCTGACACAACAAGACGGCCTGTCATTTGACAGGCCGTCTGATTGTCCGCTCTTGACTTCCGGCGCGCACAAGACTACAATACAGTCCGAATTTTCAAAAAAGGCGTGAGATACGTTGCATCATCCGATCATCAAACCGAATCACATGCAGATCCCGTGGCACGACCCCATCCGGAATCAGAAAGAGCTGCCCGTCTCACAGGCGCCGCTGCCCATCCGGGCCGGCGTCGTCGGCCGGGTCGGGCTGCTGCTGCTCTCGTGCGGCACCGGCGCGTGGCGCGTGCGCAGCTCCATGAACGAGATCGCCGAGGCGCTCGGCCTCGTGTGCGCCGCCGATATCGGGCTGCTGTCCATCGAGTACACCTGCTCCGACGGCGAGAACAGCTTCTCACAGACGCTGACGCTGACCGCGACCGGCGTCAACACCGCAAAGCTCGACCAGCTCGAGCGCTTTGTCAAGCGCTTCCCGCTCGACGGCGTATATATGACGGCGGACGGCCTGCACACACAGCTTGACAAGATCGCGCAGACGGGCGGCAGCTACACGCCCCTGCAGCTGGGGCTGGCAGCCGCGCTCGCCTGCGGCGGGTTCACGTTTCTGCTCGGCGGCGGGCCAATCGAAATGCTGTTGGCCTTTCTGGGCGCGGGCGTCGGGCAGTATGTCCGCGCGCGGCTGACGCAGCGGCACCTGACGCTGTTTGGCTGCATCGCGCTGTCCGTCGCGGCGGCGTGCCTGGTCTATGCCGGGCTGTTCCGGCTGGCGTCGCTGCTCTTCCCCATCGAAGCGCAGCATCAGGCGGGGTACATCTGCGCGATGCTGTTCATCATCCCGGGCTTCCCGTTCATCACGAGCGGCATCGACATGGCCAAGCAGGACATGCGCTCCGGGCTCGAGCGGCTGTCCTACGCGATCATGATCGTCGTCGTAGCGACCTTGACCGCCTGGCTCATGGCGCTGCTGCTGCGGCTGCAGCCGATGGATTTCCTGCCGCTGGGGCTGCCCGTCTGGGCGCGGATTTTGCTGCGGCTGGCCATGAGCTTCTGCGGCGTGTTCGGCTTCTCGCTGATGTTCAACAGCCCCGTAAAGCTCGCATCCGTCGCCGCCGTGATCGGCGCGCTGTCGAACACACTGCGGCTCGAGCTCGTCAGCCTGGCCGGCTTCCCGCCGGCGGCGGCCGCGTTTTTCGGCGCGCTGGCAGCGGGCCTGCTCGCGTCCCTGTACAAGCAGCGCTCGGGCTACCCGCGCATCACGATCACCGTACCGTCGATCGTCATCATGGTGCCGGGGCTGTATTTCTACCGCGCCGTGTACGATCTGGGCACGATGAACCTGAGCGACAGCGCGTCGTGGCTCGTCGCCTCGCTGCTGATCGTCGCCGCCCTGCCGCTGGGGCTGATCTGCGCGCGCATCCTCACGGACAGCAGCTTCCGCCGGTGCACATGAAAAGGGCATAAAAAAAGACCGCCGATCGGCGGTCTTTTTTCATGCAGGGATTGAAATTACAGGTGCTTCGTATTGAGCGCGCGGGCGGCGTTGAGCACGCACAGGACCATGACGCCGACGTCGGCGAAGATGGCGACCCACATGTTCGCAATGCCGAGCGCACCGAGCACAAGGCAGACAGCCTTGACGGCCAGCGCAAAGACGATGTTCTGCCAGACGAGGCGCATGGTCTTGCGCGAGATGCGCATGGCCAGCGAGAGCTTGCGCGGATCGTCGTCCATGAGCACGATGTCCGCCGCCTCAATGGCCGCGTCCGAGCCGATGCCGCCCATGGCGGCGCCGAGATCGGCGCGCGCGAGCACCGGCGCATCGTTGATGCCGTCGCCGACAAAGGCGAGGTATTTCCCGGGTGCGCCCTCGCCGAGCAGCCGCTCGACCTGTGTGACCTTATCCTCCGGCAGCAGCTCGCTGTGCACCTCCGCGATGCCCAGCTCCTCCGCCACGGCGTCGGCCGCGCTCTTGCGGTCGCCGGTGAGCATGACAACACGCACGCCGTCCGCCCGCAGACGGGCCACCGCCTCACGCGAGCCGGCCTTCGGCTCGTCGGAGATGACGATGTAGCCGAGATACGCGCCGTCGGCCGCGACGTGGATGACCGTGCCGATCTCATCGACCGCGGGCACCGTCAGGCCAAGGGTATCCATCAGCTTCGTGTTGCCGGCGGCAACGGACCGGCCGCCGACCTGCGCGGTCACGCCGTGACCGGCAAGCTCTTTGGCGTCCGTGGTGACGAGCTCCGCCGGCAGCTCCCCGGCTGCGCGGCGCAGGCTCTGGCTGACGGGGTGGTCGGAAAACTGCTCGGCCGCCGCTGCAAGCTGCAGCAGCGCCTGCTCGGACAGCTCCGGCTGCGCGGGGCGCACCGCCGTGACGGAAAATGTGCCGCGCGTGAGCGTGCCGGTCTTGTCAAAGACGACGCGGTCCGTTTTTGCCAGCATCTCAAGATAGCTCGAGCCCTTGATGAGGATGCCGCGGGCGGACGCGCCGCCGATGCCGCCGAAGAACGACAGCGGGATCGAGATCACGAGCGCGCACGGGCAGCTGATGACGAGAAACGTCAGCGCGCGGTAGACCCATTCGCCCCAGTCGGCCGGGATGCCCATAATGAGCCGCACGACCGGCGGCAGGATCGCCAGCGCCAGCGCCGCGCCGCACACGGACGGTGTGTAGACGCGGGCAAACTTCGTGATGAAGCGCTCGGTGTGCGCCTTCTTGAGCGAGGAATTTTCCACGAGCTCAAGGATGCGCGCGACCGTGGACTCGGCATACACCTTCTCCACGCGCAGACGCAGCACACCCGACAGGTTCACACTGCCGCTGACGACGGCGCTGCCCTCCGTGACGTCCACGGGCGCACTCTCGCCGGTCAGGGCGCTCATATTCAGCGCCGACGTGCCCGTGAGCACCGTGCCGTCGAGCGGGACGCGCTCGCCGGGCTTGACGACAATCGTGTCGCCGACCGCGACCTGCTCGGGCTTCACGCGCGCGACGCCGTCCGCCGTCTCAACATTGGCGTAGTCCGGGCGGATGTCCATCAGGTCGCCGATGTTCTTGCGGCTGCGGCCGACGGCATAGCTCTCAAACAGCTCGCCGATCTGGTAAAACAGCATGACGGACACGGCTTCAGGATAGTCCCCGAGCACCATCGCGCCGATGGTGGCCACGGCCATGAGCAGGTTCTCGTCGAACGGCTGGCGGTTATAAATGCCCTTGCAGGCATCGACCAGCGTCTCGCCGCCGACGAGCAGATACGGAATGAGATACAGCACGAGCTTGAGCCAGCCCGTGACCGGCACAAAGTGCAGCCCAATGAGCAGCACGGCCGCTGCTGCTATGAGCAGCAGCGACCTTTTCTGTTCGCGCGACATGAGATTCAGTCCTCGAAGCGGAAGTCCGGCTCCACCTTGCGCGCGGTCTTGAGGATCTCCGCCTTGGCCTCGGCTTCGTCCACGCCGGGGGCATATTCGACCAGCATTTTCTGGGCCATGTAGCTCACGGTCACTTCCTTGACACACTTGAGCTTTGCCACGTGCCGCTCGATGGTCGCCGCGCAGTTGGCGCAGTCTACTTCGATCTTATAGGTCTTTTCCATGATGATGTACGCTCCTTCATCTGTCATTGAATGTTACTTGAAAAGATGGCCGGGCCATCATTTTTCCAGCACATGCTCCATGCCGAGGGCCAGCACGGACCGGACGTGTTCGTCGTCCAGGGAATAAAATACGGTCTTGCCCTCCCGCCGGAAGCGGACGAGATTCGACGCCTTCAAAATGCGCAGCTGGTGGCTGACCGCCGACTGCGTCAGGTTCAGCAGCCGCGCAATGTCGCACACGCACAGCTCGCTCTCAAAGAGCACATAGAGGATCTTGATGCGCGTCGAATCGCCAAAGACGCGAAACAGCTCCGACAGGTCGTAGAGCGTCTCGTCGTCCGGCAGGGCCGCGAGCACCTGCGCCACCGCATCCTCGTGCACGTTGAGATATTCGCACGCCGGCGCGCAGTCGGTTTTCGGTTCTGCCATGAGATCTCCTCGCTTTCGTTTGAACATATGAACGATTGCTCATTTGTTTATATAACCACTTCTCTGCCCGTTTGTCAAGAGCCTATTTGCATTTTTTCAAAAAGAATTCCCGGATGCACACACATCCGGGAAGGGGTCTCATTTTTCTTCGGTTTTTGGACTGCGGAAAGCGAAAAAGCGCTGGCCGAGGTAATTCAGGCCGGTAAAGAGCACCATGCCGACAAGCAAGGCCACATTATCGCGCGTACTCACTGCAGCGTTGGCAAGCAGACGCAGGCACAGCGGTTTTGCGATGCCATAAGCGATCAGATAGCACACGGCGATGTTCGCCGCGAAGCGCACGGCCTGACCCGCGCCGCGCTCCCGGCTCTGAAATGTAAAGTGCTTGTTGAGGAAAAAGCTCAGGATGCTCGTGAGCACGTAGTTTGCCGCCGATGACACCCAGTAGGAACAGCTGGCAAGGTTATACAGTCCAAACATGATGCCCATGCCGACGAGCGTGTTGATGACGCCGACGAGCAGAAACTTCCACAGCTTCGCGTCAAAGAGCGTGCGCAGGCGCTTCAAAGCTCCGCCTCCCGGTCATCGAGCTCCGTCTCGATCCGATAGCGCGGGCGCGCCTTCGTCTCAAGATAGATCTTGCCGATGTACTCCCCCACCACGCCGATGGCCAACAGCTGCAGCCCGCCGATGGCCCAGATGGACACGGCCAGACTTGACCAACCGGCGACGGTATGGCCGGTGAAATAGCGCACGAGAAAATAGATGAGCATGGCGATGCTGACAAGGAACATCAGCACGCCGATGCGCGTGATGAGCCGCAGCGGCAAAACCGTCAGCGACGACACGCCCTCCCACGCAAACGAGAGCATCTTGCGCAGCGGGTACTTGCTTTCGCCCGCAAAGCGCTTGCCGCGCTCGTAATACACGACCGTGCTCGGGTAGCCCACGAGCGGCACGAGCCCGCGCAGGAACAGATTGACCTCTTTATATTCCGCGAGCGCGTCGAGCGCGCGGCGGCTCATGAGCCGGTAGTCGGCGTGGTTATACACCACGTCCGCGCCGAGCGCGCGCAGCAGGTGGTAATACCCCTGCGCAGTGGCGCGCTTAAAGGCGGAGTCCTGCTTCCGGCTCGCGCGTACGCCGTAGACGATGTCATTGCCGTTCTGAAAGGCCGCGAGCATGGCGTCGATGGCGTCAATGTCGTCCTGCAGGTCGGCGTCCATGGAAATAACGCAGTCGGCGCGATTCCGCAGCGTCATCAAACCGCACAGCAGCGCGTTCTGATGGCCGCGGTTGCGCGACAGGCGGATGCCGGAAAAGACCGGATCGCGCGCGTGCAGGCCGGAAATGAGCTGCCAGGTGGCGTCCTTCGAGCCGTCGTCGATGAAGCAGATGCGGCTCAAGGGGCCGATCGTTCCGGCAGCGCGCAGGGCGGTGAATTTCTCCCGCAGGCGGCGCGCCGTCTCCGGCAGGACCGCCTCCTCGTTATAACAGGGGATCGCAAGATAGAGCGTCACGGACATGGCCGCGCCTCCCTTCCAAAAATCACGGTTCAGTCGATCGTGCCGCCGCCGAGCACCGTGTCCCCTTCGTAGAACACGACGGCCTGGCCGCGCGTGATGGCGCGCTGTGGGGTCTCGAACGACACATGCACCGTGTCCGGCCCCGTGGCCGTGACGGTGCACGGCTGCTCCGGCTGCCGGTAGCGGATGCGGGCCGTCACGCGCAGCGGCGCGTCCGGCACGTCGCCGGAGATCCAGTTGCAGCCGCTCGCGTCCAGCTCGGTCGAAAACAGATCGTCATTGCGGCCGAGCACCACTTCGTTGTTCGGCACGTCGATGCCGCAGACGTACAGCGGCGTCTCGGCCGCGATGCCGAGGCCGCGGCGCTGGCCGATCGTATAGTGGATGATGCCGCGGTGCGTGCCGAGCGGCCTGCCCTGCGTGTCCACGAAGCGGCCGGGCTCGCTGTGCGCGCCCGTCAGCCGCTCGACCGCAGCGGCGTAGTCGCCGTCCGGCACGAAGCAGATGTCCTGACTGTCGTGCTTGTGCGCGTTGCAAAAGCCGTGTGCCTCGGCAATGGCGCGCGCCTCGGTCTTGTGCAGGCCGCCGAGCGGAAAGCGCGTGTGCGCGAGCTGCTCCTGCGTGAGCCAGGCGAGCACGTAGCTCTGATCCTTTGTCGTGTCCACGGCTTTTTTGAGCGTGTAGCGCCCGTCCGGCAGCCGCTCAATGCGGGCGTAGTGCCCGGTCGCCAGCATCTCACACCCGAGCGCGCGGGCACGCGTCTCGAGCAGGCCGAATTTCAGGTAGCGGTTGCAGTCCAGGCAGGGGTTCGGCGTCACCCCACGCTGATAGGCCGCGGCAAAGCGCGCCATGACCTGCTCGCGGAATGCATCCTTGTAATTAAAGACATAGTACGGCATGCCCAGCGCATAGGCCACGCGGCGGGCGTCCTCCACATCGTCGAGCGCGCAGCAGGTGTGGCCGCGCGGCACGCCGGCATCCTCGTTTTCATACAGCTTCATGGTCACGCCCATGCAGTCGTAACCCGCCTGCTGCATCAGGTACGCCGCCACGCTCGAATCCACACCGCCGCTCATGGCGATCATCGCCTGCGGGCGGCCGCTCTTTTCCGTCTGCATCCGTACACCTCGTTTCCTGGGAATTCTCTTTAGATTATACCGCACAGCCCCCGCTTGTCAACGCAAAACACCCCGCCTGCGCGCGGCAGGCGGGGGAAGGCAGGGCAAACAGCATCAGGCCTGCGGATCGTTCGGGATGTCGGTGAACGAGCCCTCATAAACGCGCGGGCCGCCCTGTGCGCCGACGAGCCGGTTATAATAATTCGCGTTCGTGATGGCGCGGTACGGGTCGAGCCAGATCGTCACGGGCGCGAACATGGCGCTCAGCAGCATCCAGCCGAGGAAGCTCAGGTCCAGCACAAACAGCTCCCACTTGTGGCCGCGCATGAGCGCGCCGCTCTCACGCAGGCACTGCCAGGCGGACTTCTCCGGGTGGTCGAGCAGCAGGTACAGCGCCTGCCGGTAGCGGTAGGCCGCGATGATGCCCGGCACGAACAGCAGCAGGCTCCACAAGAACACGAGCAGCCCCTGCAAAATAGCGAGCCACAGCACGCGGAAAAAGAGCCCGAACCCGTCAAAGAGGTTGCCGATCTCGGCGGTTTCGTCCCGGCTGACGTGCAGTGAAAAGATCACGAAGCCGACGCTGACCATATAGCTCATAATCTCGAGCGCGATAACGAGCACGACCGCAACGCCGGACACACTGTAGTGCTCAAAGAAGCTGATATACGCCTGCTCGACCGCTTCTGGGCCGAACTGCGCGGCGTTTGTCAGCGCCGTGGTCAGGCGGTCGGCGCCCATCAGGTACGACGAGAGCGTCGAGATGAGCAGCCCGAGGGCAAAGACGATCAGCGCCGCGAGGATCGGGCTCGGGCGGTAGCCGGCAGCGCGCCGGCGGGCGTCTGCTTTGAGCGCAGCACGGTTCAAATCCATTTTGATCACAACTCCGTTCCCGGCACGGCCGGGTTTCATTTTTTCATCGTTATAGTATACCAGATGCCGCCGGATTTGAACACCCGGGGCGGGAAAAATTCACGTTTTCGACACACGTTGCGATTTTTTCGGAAAGTTGCGGAAAATGCGCTTGACAATCCGCGCGTGAAATGCTATATTAAACAGGCTTTGAACGACAAAGTCTATGCGCGAGTGGTGGAATTGGCAGACTCGCTAGATTCAGGTTCTAGTGTCCACTCCGGACGTGCGGGTTCAAGTCCCGCCTCGCGCACCACATCCCCGGGAGCTTCGGCTCCCGGGGATTTTTCTGTCTGCGGCAAAAAGCGCCGGTCTCCCGCGGGAGACCGGCGCTGGTTTTTTACGCGCCGAAGCACGTGAACATGATGATCAGATAAACGATGTACAGTCCGCCGATGAAAAAGCCGACCCAGCGCTTGAACCTGCCCTGCGCCAGCGCCGGGATGAGCGCGCCCGCGCACACGACAAGACACGCCGGAATATCCAGCAGCATGCCCTGCCGCTCGACCGGCAGCGGTTTGCCGAGGATGAGCGCGCACAGCGGCATAATGAGCGTCAGGTCCATGATGTTCGCGCCGATGATGTTGCCCACCGACAGGGACGACTGCTTTTTGCGAATGGCCGTGATGGTCGTCACGAGCTCCGGCAGCGAGGTGCCGATGGCGATCATGGTCGCGCCGATGATGGCATCCGGCACGCCGACCATCTGTGCGAGCGCGGTGCCGTTGTCGATCAGCAGCCGCGCGCCGAGCACGATGGCCGCGGCGCCGAGCACGAACTTGCCGATGTTGAACGCGATCGTCCGGCCGTCCGTTTTCGGGCGTTCGTCGGCCTCCGGCCCCTCGAGCGTCTGCTCACGCCGTGCGGCAACAAGACTCTCGACGATAAAGCACACGAAAATGACGAGGATCACAACGCTCTCGACGATGGACAGCTGCCCGTCGCGCGTGAAGCCGAACAGGATCGCGATCGCCGCCAGCAGCAGCACTGCCTTGACGGCATACTGCCGGCGCGGCATGGTACACTCCATGCAGATGAGCGACAAGCACATGATGAGACCGGTATTGGCCGTGACGGAGCCGACGGCGTTGCCCACGGCGATGTCCGCGTTGCCCTCGAGGGCCGAAAACACGGACACGAGCATCTCTGGCATGGTCGTGGCAAAGCTCACGACCGTCGCGCCGATGATGAATTTTGGGATGCCGGAGGCCTCCGCGATCCACGTGGCAGCGTCGACAAAAATGTCGCCGCCCTTGATGATGCACACAAGGCCCGCCGCAAACAGCAGCAGGACGAGAAAGAGGGTACTGCCGGTAAAATCGAGGTTCATAACGCATTCTCCTTCGTGATCGCGCAAAAAAAATGAGACTTTCGGCACGATCATAAATATGATGTGCTAAAAGTCTCATTACCTATCACAATAGGCGCATGACCACCGGCGGGAGCCGGGAGATTGTTGGCCATGCATTTGCAACTACTCCCTTTTAACGAGAAAGCATCATAGCACACCGCGCCGGGCTTGTCAAGCAATTCCACGCCCGGCCGCCGCTCAGCGCACCAGCTTCATGAGCAGGCGCTCAAACTCGCCGAGCATGCCCACGGAATCGGCAAAGATCATGCTCTTTTCGTACATGCGGCGGTAAGCGTCCACGTTCTCGTCCGTGCGTGCGGTGTAAATGATGGGGATGACGAGCAGGCCCCGGCGGCGCGCCGCCTGCACGGCCGTGCGCACGTCGTCGATCGCCTCCGCCTCGCTGAAATAGCCGGACGGCAGCCCGTCGGAGAGCACCATGAGGATCTTGCGGCGCTCGGTGCGCTTGGCCAGATCCAGCGCGGCGGCGCGGATGGAATAGCCGTCCTTGTTGCCGTTCCCGGCGGCGATCTGCGTCATGACGTCCATGCAGCGGCTGCCGATCTCCTTCTGGTCAAAATCCTTGATGACGCAGTGCTCCACGGCGTTCGTGCCGCCGTCAAAGGCGACGATCTTCGTATAGGCGATGCCCTTGAGCGCCTCCTCGAGCACGGCCGCCGTGGCCAGCGCCGTAAAGAGCTTGGAGTTCCCGCCGCCAATGCCGGCGCCCATGCTGCCGCTGCGGTCGATGAGCAGGTAAAACGCCGTCTCGCGCTTGGACGGCGGCGCCTTGCGGCGAAAAACGTCCTTGGCGTCGAGCGGGATCTTCCACAGCTCGCGCTGCGAGAGCGCGCCGGTGCGCTGGCTGGCGCTGCGTTCGCGCTGCTGGCGCAGGAGCTTGTCGAGCCGGTGGTGCAGTGCCTTCGCCCGCTCGGCGAACGCGGGCGGCAGTCGTCCGCCGCCGGGCGTGATATACGTCTCCGTGAACGTCAGACCGGCGTAACGCTCGGCCAGGCCCTGCCACTCGCCGGCATCGAGCCGGGCGGCACACGGCCCCGCAACATGCAGCTGCTGCTCGAGCGCGCGCTCGCGCGTGAGCGCCTG
>ERZ773133.1134-NODE-1134-length-32457-cov-13.513919_pt1 | contig 32457 bp, 29 predicted proteins | sample MGYA00580861_ERZ773133 | MGnify/ENA primary metagenome ERZ773133 (study PRJEB29015, sample SAMEA2737844) | human gut metagenome | biome: human gut; feature: human-associated habitat; material: faeces | place: China | collected 2012 ...
GGGGAATTTGAAAATCAAAAACCCAGTGTTTATGCGCCTTTGCGGGCCCTCATATTCACTTTTTTCTCATTCCCACTCGATCGTGGCAGGCGGTTTGGACGTAATATCGTAAACGATGCGGTTGATGCCCTTGACCTCGTTGACGATGCGCACGGAGACGCGGTCGAGCACGTCGTACGAAATGCGCGTCCAATTGGCGGTCATGAAGTCCGTCGTCGTGACGCTGCGCAGCGCGAGCGTATAGTCATACGTGCGGCCGTCGCCCATGACGCCGACAGAGCGCATATTCGTCAGCACCGCGAAGTACTGATTCATCGTCTGCTCCAGATGCGCCTTGGCGATCTCGTCGCGGAAGATGAAGTCCGCGTCGCGCAGGATGTCCAGCTTATCCTTGGACACCGCGCCAAGGCAGCGGATGGCCAGGCCCGGGCCCGGGAACGGCTGGCGCATGACCAGATACTCCGGCAGACCGAGCTCGCGGCCGAGCGCGCGCACCTCGTCCTTGAACAGCAGACGCAGCGGCTCAATGATCTCCTTGAAATCTACAAAGTCCGGCAGGCCGCCGACGTTGTGGTGGCTCTTGATGACGGCAGCGACATTCGTGCCGGATTCGATCACGTCGGGATAGATCGTACCCTGAGCCAGATAGTCGACCGAGCCGATCTTCTTGCCCTCTTCCTCAAAGACGCGGATGAACTCCTCGCCGATGATCTTGCGCTTGGTCTCCGGGTCAGAGACGTCCTTCAGGCGCGTGAGAAAGCGCTCTTCCGCGTTGACACGCACAAAATTAATGTCCCAGTTCTGGAACGCAGCCTCGACCTCGTCGCCCTCGTTCTTGCGCAACAGACCGTGGTCGACAAAAATGCACGTGAGCTGATTGCCGACCGCCTCCGCCAGCAGCGCGGCCGCGACCGAGGAATCCACCCCGCCGGAAAGCGCCAGCAGCACCTTGCCGTCGCCGACCTTGGCGCGGATGGACTCAATAGATTTGCGCATGAAGTCGCCCATCGTCCAGTCGCCGGACGCGCCGCAGACCTCATACAGGAAGTTGCGCAGCATGGCCTGGCCATACTCGGTGTGGTTGACCTCCGGGTGGAACTGCACGCCATAGAAGCCGCGTGCTTCATCGCAGATGCCGACCGTCGGGCAGGCAGCCGAGTGCGCCACGAGCCGGAACGACTCCGGCACCTTGGCCATGTAATCGCCGTGGCTCATCCACGTGATGCTCTGCTCCGGCAGGCCGCGGAAAAGGCGGCAGTCGGTATCGAACCAGGTCTGCGTCTTGCCGTACTCGCGCGCGGTGTCTTTTCCGGCGGCAGTCACTTCCCCGCCGAGATACTGCGCCATAAGCTGGCAGCCGTAGCAGATGCCAAGAATGGGGATGCCGAGCTGGAAGATCTCAGGGTCCACCTGCGGCGAACCTTCGGCGTACACACTCTGCGGGCCGCCGGTGAAGATGATGCCGATGGGGTCAAAGGCACGGATCTCGTCGACGGACATGGTGTGCGGCTTGACTTCGCAATACACATTGCACTCGCGCACACGGCGCGCAATGAGCTGATTATACTGCCCTCCAAAATCGAGGACGATGACAGACTGATTCGGCATGGATGACGCTCTCCTTATTCGACGGTAACGGATTTGGCAAGGTTTTTCGGCTTATCGATCGCGCAGCCATTGGCCTTCGCAACATAATAAGCAAAGAGCTGCAGCGGCACGATCTCCGCCGGGACAACGAACAGATTATCCATCCGCGGCACAAGGATGACATCATCCGCCTCGGAATAGATGGCCCGGTTGCCCTCGAGCGCCACGCCGAGCACGCGCGCACCACGCGCCTTGACCTCCTTGACGTTGCTCATGGTCTTGTCAAACAGCGGCTCGTAGCACGCGACAGCGATGACGAGGCGATTTTCTTCGATGAGCGCGATGGTGCCGTGCTTGAGCTCGCCCGCGGCATAGGCCTCCGAGTGCAGGTAAGAGATCTCCTTGAGCTTCAGCGAGCCCTCCATGCAGACGGCATAGTCCACATTGCGTCCGATGAAGAACAGGGACGGATTGTTTTTATAGCGCTCAGCCAGCTGCGCGATCTGCGGGTTGAGATCGATGGCGCGCTGCACCATCTGCGGCAGGATCATGAGATCGTCGGTGAGTTTGGCGGCCTCTTCCCTGCTCAGGCAGCCGCGCTTCTCGCCCAGATAGAGCGCCAGCAGATACAGCACCGACACCTGCGTGGTGTAGCCCTTCGTGGTCGCAACGGCGATCTCGGGGCCGGCCCATGTGTAAATGACATCGTCCGAGATGCGGGCGATCGTGCTGCCGACAACGTTGACGATCGAGAGCACATAAGCGCCCTTGCCCTGCGCCTCGCGGATGGCGGCGATGGTATCCGCCGTCTCGCCGGACTGCGAGATGATAATCATGAGCGTGTGCTCATCCACGATCGGGTCGCGGTAGCGGAACTCGCTCGCGAGGTCGGCATCGACCGGGATGTGCGTGAGCTTTTCGAGCGCGTATTTGCCCGCCTGACCGGCATAAAACGCCGAACCGCAGGCCGTGATCATAATTTTGTTGAAGCCCATGAGCTGTGCATCCGTCATCTTCAGCTCGTCAAACACGACGCGGTGATCCTTCACGCGCGGGTCGAGCGTGGACTTGATGGCGCGCGGCTGCTCCATGATCTCCTTGAGCATAAAGTGCTCATAGCCGCCCTTTTCGGCTGCCTCAATGTCCCACGCGACGCGGGAAACGGGCTTCTGCATGGGCTTGCCTGTGCAGTCAAAGACGGTATAACTGTCGGCACGCACCTCGGCGAGCTCCCCATCGTCGAGATAGACCACATTTTTCGTGTGCGACACGAGCGCCGTCACGTCAGAGGCAAAGAAGTTCTCGCCCGCGCCGACGCCGATGATCAGCGGGCAGCCGTTGCGCGCGAGGAACATCTGCTCCGGGCAGTCGGCGCATAGGATGCCGATCGCATAGCTGCCCTCCAGGCGGCCGAGCGTCTTCATGACGGTGTCCTTGAGGTTGCCGTCGCCGGTGTAGTACATATCCAGCAGGTGGACGATGACCTCCGTGTCCGTCTCGCTATGGAACACGAAGCCCTTGGCCTGCAGCATCTCGCGTAGCTCCATAAAGTTTTCGATGATGCCGTTTTGCACGATGGCGAACTTGCCGTCGTTGCTCACATGCGGGTGGGCGTTTGCCTCCGTCGGTGCGCCGTGCGTTGCCCAGCGCGTATGGCCGAGGCCAATGTAGCCATGAAGATCCTCACCATCATGCGTTTTGGCAAAAAGGTTCTTGATCACGCCGCAGGCCTTGGCCAGTTCGATCGTGCTGCCGTCGAGCACAGCGATGCCAGCCGAGTCATAACCGCGGTATTCGAGCTTCTGGAGCCCTTCGAGAAGGATCGGCGCAGCCTGCTGCGCGCCAACGTATCCAACGATTCCACACATAGTCGGTTCTCCTTATTATTTTGAAAAGTCATCGTTATCGCAATTCTATGCCGGCGCCGTACAAATACGTACAAAACGCCAAAATAGCATGCTAAATTCTATACCGATATCCCGTCCGTGTCAAGTTACGGTTTCGCAGCACGCGTCCGGCGCATATTTATGCACACCGCTGTGACGGCATCGGGTGCACTTTTCACATCAGGTCTTGCAGAACGAGCGAAAAAACTGTAAAATACAGGTGAGAAAGAACGGAGACGCAACTATGGGATTCTTCAAAAGTAAAAAAGGCAGCATCATCAGCGATTATTTCAGTATAGAGACAGATCTCGGTCAGTTCAAGAAAGGCAATGCGGTGGACGTCGCGCTCTTCCCTGATCATCTCGAGCTGCAAAATGCCATCGGAAACAAGAAAACGGCGACGCTCGCCTACAGTCAGATCACCGATATTTTTTACGGCTCGAAAACGCAGCTGCAGCTCAAGGAGAAATCCCCCATCGCACGCGCGTTTGCCGGCGGGCTGCTGTTTGGGAGCACCGGCGCTTTTGTCGGCGCACTCAGCGGTCTCGGCAAAAAGGAAAAGAAGGTTCGGAAAATTGTCTTCATCATCAGCTACGTGACTGCGGACGGACAGGAGACGTTCCTGCTGTTTGAGGACACAAGGCTGTACAAAGGACCGAAGGTGGCTGCCAAGCTGCGGGAGCTCTGCGGCATCGAGCGCGTGCAAAAGCAGGCGGTTGCAGCGTCCGTGACTAAGCTGTAACGCGGCCGTTGAGCCGGTTTTGAACTTAAAATACGAAAACCCACGGTGCAAATTGCACCGTGGGTTTTTCCGTTAACCGAAGAAACAGCCTCCGTTCCCCCGCATGTGCGGGGAAAAGATACGCGCCGTCAGCACGACGAGAGCGTCCGTGGGATCACCCACGCGTGTGCGGGGAAAAGGTTCACAATGTCTTCAAACTTTGCTTTGATAAAGGATCACCCCCGCGTGTGCGGGGAAAAGGGTCTGTCGTCAGCCGAAATCGCGGACGGCGTAGGATCACCCCCGCGTGTGCGGGGAAAAGATTCCGGCAATGCGTCTGCCGGTTTGGCTGATAGGATCACCCCCGCGTGTGCGGGGAAAAGAGCTCCGGCACCTCGTCCATCACGCTCCACAAGGGATCACCCCCGCGTGCGCGGGGAAAAGAGCTCCGGCACCTCGTCCATCACGCTCCACAAGGGATCACCCCCGCGTGTGCGGGGAAAAGCGACCGTGGCAATGGCTGCTCCATCCACGCTGAGGATCACCCCCGCGTGTGCGGGGAAAAGATGTAAGCCTGATTACCGGTTTCCAGAACCATGGGATCACCCCCGCGTGTGCGGGGAAAAGCTGCTGCTTCTGCGATAGCGGGCGCGGTGCTGAGGATCACCCCCGCGTGTGCGGGGAAAAGTCAGGAGAGGCATCCACAGTATAGCGGATAGGGGGATCACCCCCGCGTGTGCGGGGAAAAGTGTGGCAGTGGGACACCGGGCGGCGGGTCAAGAGGATCACCCCCGCGTGTGCGGGGAAAAGTCCCTCAGCAACACAAGAGGCAGCATGGTTGAGGGATCACCCCCGCGTGTGCAGGGAAAAGAAGCCCATCTGGAAAAACTGCAGCGCCAGCTCGGGATCACCCCCGCGTGTGCGGGGAAAAGTATTTGGCATCCGACGCCCGAAACTCCGCGATGGGATCACCCCCGCGTGTGCGGGGAAAAGTGCGATTGTGATGGTCATATGATGGCCTCCTTTGGGATCACCCCCGCGTGTGCGGGGAAAAGCACTTCAGATGCGGCACTGCCTCCATGCACCGGGGATCACCCCCGCGTGTGCGGGGAAAAGGATCGGGCACACCGACATCTCCATGACGCGCTAGGATCACCCCCGCGTGTGCGGGGAAAAGGCGGCCGCGGGGCCGGAATACGCACAGGCGCTGGGATCACCCCCGCGTGTGCGGGGAAAAGTAAAGCATCGCGCAATACAGCGGCGCAATTTTGGGATCACCCCCGCGTGTGCGGGGAAAAGCGCTGATTGTCGGCCACACTCACAAGCCGATGAGGATCACCCCCGCGTGTGCGGGGAAAAGGTGCTGGAAGAGCGAATGAAGGTAAATAACTGGGGATCACCCCCGCGTGTGCGGGGAAAAGCTGTTCTCCTCGCCCATGATGGCGAGCAGCTTGGGATCACCCCCGCGTGTGCGGGGAAAAGACTAAAGAAAGCCTTAAAAAATAAGGACTTTTGATCCAATTGCCATCAGATTTCATTCAGTTTCTCATAGACCTGAAACGCTGCGATACAGTCCGGCAGCGCGCGGTGCTGCTGCGCATACTCGATGCCAAAATATGCAGCCAGCGTAGCCAGCCGATGATCCGGCAGGTCGGGAACTTTTCTGCGCGCCAGCTTCAGCGTGTCACGGATGCGCACATTCGGCAAGGAAAGCCCGAAGCGGGCACTCGCCTTTTTCAAAAATGCCAAATCAAAATCCAGATTGTGCCCCATCACATGGCTTTGACCGACAAATGCCCAAAACTGCTCCAACAGCGGCTGCAGCGCAGTCCCCTGCGCCGACACCGCATCTTGCGTGATGCCAGTCAACGTCGTAATCTCTGCAGGGATTGGCTGCTCAGGCCGCACCAGTGCCGAAAACGTATCCGTGACCTGATGATCGATCACACGAATCGCACCCAGCTCCAATATTTCGCTCTTGTCGCAGTCAAGTCCTGTGGTTTCCACATCAATCACAACATAGCCGAGCTGCTTGGCGCGACGTTGCTTGGCCGACTGCTTGTTTCGATCCATTTGGATGATTGCCGACTTGCTCAGCGGCGGCTTCTCCCCTTCCGGCAGCGGTGTTGCAAGCGGCCGACGCATCAGCGTGATGCCCTCATAGTCAGCGGGCTGCCACGTCGTGTTATGGACATGAAACGACATCCGCTGCTCGTTATTTGCCGAGTACACCATTGTTGCCCGTCCTCTGGGAAGATGCTTGCAGATCCGTTTCCACAGCTCCTCCCGTACACGGGGATTCAGTTGACCGACATAAACACCGGTATTAATCTCCAGCAGCCATTTTGACAGGTCACCGCGCAAACGCGGCGGGCAGTCCGTCACCGTCACGACGATCATGGTTCACCCTCCGCACCGTACAGGCGGCCATTGGCGACCTGACCGCGCCTATCGTCCCAAAGATAGACCGCATTGTCTTCCTCAGACAGTTCACCGCTGTCAGAGAGCAGGATTCGGATGTCACGCACCATCTGCTCCATAAGATGGTGCTGAACCATGGCATCGCGCGTTCGACGGCGCATTTCACTGCCGATGTTTTCGCTGTCGACCGTGGCCGCCAGTTCAAACACCAGTGGAATCGTAATGTCCGCCTTGTACAGATCCGCAATGTCATAGACGAAGGAGCATTCATGTCCGGTATGGACAAACCCCAGTCCCGGAGAACAGCCGAGCGCCTGGATGACCGCATGCGCCGCGCCGTATAGGCAAGCGTGTCCGGCAGACAGCGCCTGATTGACGGCATCGCCGCCGTCAAAATCCTCCGGGTCATATGTCCGACCGCTCCACGGAACATTCCACTTCTTTGCTGCATGCCGGTAGACACTGCGAATGCGCGCACCCTCTCTGCCGCGAAGCTGCTGAAGCGTCAATGAGGACACATCCTCACCCGGAAAGCGCATACTGTACATCTGCCGCACCACACCGAGGTGCAAACGCGTATTGCTGACCAAGGCGGCCTGCCGGATCAGCAGACCTGCCTTGTGCGTCAGCGCCCGGCCGCCCGCATAATAGCGCACGCCGTGCTCCCCTACCCAGAGAACACTGACACCTGCGTCACCAATGAGCTCCATTGCGCGATGCGTCACCTTTGTCCCCGGTCCGAGGAGCAGGACACTGATCGCTGCGGCGGGCACAAAGACCGTCCCGCGGTCATCCGTCACGGTAATGGCGCTGTCCTGACGATTCAAAACACAGTGCTCAAAGTAGAGAAATGTCATGCGATCACCGATCTGCGGCAGCGCCTGAAGCTCCGGGCGGATCATACCGGGCAGGTCAGCCATGCGACTGCCCTGCCCCGACCAATGTCATGAGCCCTGCGCCATAGGCCTTTCCTGAGCCGATGCCGCGGCAAAGCGCAGCGCAAAAACGCTCCGGGTCTTGAACCTCCAAGATCCCCTCATAGGTAACAGCCAAGAAGGTCACGCGGCTGCCAGTACCGCCTTTCTTAAACCGATACCACTTCACGTTTGTAACCGTGAACGCATCATCCTGCAAGGCGAAACCATGCTTTTCGCTCTGCTTTCGCAGCCACGCGAGCTGATGCTCCGTGGTGCTGTGCGCGCAGACGCGCCCACGCTGCCCCGGTCCTGCAGGGACACTGTATGTCGGGTTTGCACACAGGCGAAACTGCCAGCGGCTGCCCGGCAGAATGCGGGTGAGCAGCGGATCATACGACTTTGTCTGCCAATGCTCACCCGGCGGCGCAAACTGAGCCGCAGCCTGCGTGAGATCCGGCGGTGTCTCACTGAGGAGCAGAAGATATTTCTGACCGGCGCGGCTGTCGATCCGCCAGAGGTTTCGCTGCCTCGGGCCGGGAAACGCCGCCTCGATCGCCCCGTGAAATTTACTCGGCGACGCCAGCGCAGCCAGCGTCTGACGATTTTTCTGATCCAAAAGCATTTGCGTCAGGTACATATCGCATCCTCCAATTCCGCCATGGGATCATGCTCCGCAGCGCCATGCAGCACGCGTTCGGTCACGCGGCGGTATGTATACTCCCGGCGCGCCGGATCAAACGACAGCGGAACGTCGCGTACAAGCCCGCCCGGCTCACCTGCCGCAGCGTCCAGCACAAGGCGCGTTGCGCCCGGCGGTGCATCGGCGCGCAGCGCCGCCTCCAGCGGCTCATCCGAAATCTTCAAAAATACTCTGCCGACCGGCGGACAGGAGCGGCGGCCAAGATACAGCGGGAACGCCGGAGCTTGCAGCGCCTGCGCGATCCGCGTGAGCAGCGCACGATCATCGCTTTCCAACCCGGCCACAAATTCCGCATCCGAGAGATAGTAGCGGTAGGTCACATACGGCGTGCCCTTTTCCGGCCGCGCCGTATGAAAATCACGCAGCAGCGCCCCCTCGCGGTCAACGCACACACCAAAGCGGAGACCATTGAGCGTCTGCAGCGCTTGGCGATCCTGCCTCGCGATGCCCAGCGCCGCCGCGACCAGACCGATCACGCCGCTCTTGCTCGGCTCACGCCCGGTGCGCCGCACATCGAATTTCGAGTCCGTCCCCCAAGACTGCATCGGACCGGCCAAGCGCAACAGCAGCGTACTCATTGCTGCTCCTCACCACCCTGCAGCCACGCCTCCAACGCATCCAGAAGCGCATTCACGGAGCACGGCTCGGCCAGAGCCTCCAGACCGCTGCCTACAGCGAGCGAAAGCACCGGCGCAGAGGCAAAATCTGCATATGTCTCCTGCGCGTAAGTCACCAGCGCGCGAATCGAACCATCCACATAACCGGAATTTCCCGCGCGAACAGGTTTTTCAAACGCGCCGGCCAGATTGATGGGCTGGTCCTTGCGCACGGTCACGTACACAGCATCCGGCCGCGTCCAGTTGGCAAACGTATTCTGCTTGCCGGTGGGCATACTGCGAATGAACGCATCCACGAACGCGCGCACCGCCTCGGGCGTCTTTTGACCGAGCATTTTCCGGAGGTCTTCAACGTTCACGGTCGCATAGCGATACAGCGTGGACGAATTGAATTCCACCGTGCCCAAATGCCCCGCACCGGCATTGTCCTCCGGCGCACAGTCGTCGACAGCAGTGAAATAATCATACTCGTTCTCCACGGCATGCGTCGAGATCGCGTGCGCGACCTGTGCCGCTGCGTCGAAATTCAGGCACGGATCGTCGGCAACCATGCGACCGAAGAGCGCCAAGTCCACCGTCGGAAGCGTCTTGAGCGCCGCTTGGCAGGCCGCTTTGTCGAGCTTCCCATCCTCCGGCTGCAGCGCGATCTCCGCCAGTGCCTGGATCTGACCGGGGCTGATGAAAAACAGCGCACCCGTTTTGAGCTTTTCCTTATCTTCTTTGACCTTCACGCCGGCTGCCTCCAGCACCTTCTGCGCCAGCTGCTGCGCCTTTTTCTCAGAGAGATCGGGTTGCAGCTCCAGAATCTTTCCGGCGATGAGATCGACCACCAGTTTCGTCCGCTGGCCGACATCGCCCGCCGAGAGCATCTCCCGGAATTTCAGGCGCATGGCGCGCTTCCACGCCTGACTGGACACTCTGGCGCGCGTCACGCCGCCATAGACAGCGGTCTTCGGACTGCCGGTATCGTCGCGGTTCACGCAGCTCGGCGGAACGGTCTGAAGTACATGGACGTCTACGTAAATTCTCTCGTTGTTATGCATGGTCGTCATCCTTTCCCTGTTCTGTCCGGAACGCATTCCGGTAAAAATCCTGTCCCCAGCGCAGACGAACTCTTGCAGCTCCGTCTGGCGTCTGGAATTCATACAAATCTCCGGCCAGCTCCACATAGTCCAGCGGGATGTCCTCGCTTCTCAGAAGCTGGATCAGTCCACGCAGGTGGTGCAGGCACTCCGGCATGCTCCGCGCAGTGGCAAAGGCATTGAATCTCCGCTGCACTGCTTTGAGCCGATCCGTGTCGTTTCCGGAAAGCTTGCGGATTGCCATGCCCAGCCGCTGCCCGTCCGCGTGCATTGACCGCTGTGCGCCCTGCTGATGCAGCGCATACAGCGTCAGCGCGCCCGACACCGCCCATTCAGCCCATGTGGGCTCGCCGGTGCTGCTCATCAGTTCCTCCGGAAAGTCCCGAAACAGCAGCCCCCAGAGCTCCGGCAGGTCTCCGGGCGCTTTTCCGATGCCGCGGCGCAAATTTGCCAGATCCGCGCGGATCTGGTGCGGATTAGGCTCGTGCTGCCACGATTCCAGCCGTCTGCGCACGTAGCTTTTCACCTTCGCTTTTTGGTCACTCATCAGCTACCTCCTCATTCTGCTGCATTCTTTAGCAGGGACTTCAGGTTGTTCAAATAGCGGTTGTATTCCGTTGGCGAAGAATAAAACACACTTTTTCGCTCTCCGTTCGTCTTAGTAAAGAAACGGCCATTCGTTTCGGCCATTTCATTCACAATCCAACGGCCTGTAAATGCAGCCGTCCCGGCATCCCGTACCATCTCTCTGCCCAAATTGTCCGCAATTCTGAATACAATACTACGCCAACACTGTTGCTCCTGCGCGCGGGTGTTCTCGTCATCTCCGTGCTGAGCGCCAATGTGTGCGAGCCACTCTCTGAACGGCAAATCAACAGCGGCATAGAGCAAACGCATACCTTCATCTCGTTGTGACTGACGCGCCTTCTTTCCTGCCCCATCCAGCTGCCCTCCTTGCGCCAAATAGAGCCCCTCTGCCAAAGCGCCCAACGCTCTCGCCACCTTATCAATTAGATGAATTTCGCCGCCAACAAGCACAATCCATAGTTCTCCGGCCGCGTCAAGCAGACTCATTTGAAAATCCAAATGATCCGAGATGATATCCGCAATCGAACCTTTCTTCGAATCATATGTGACGCCAACAGAAGCGATATGGACATATTTTCTTGGAATGACATTTTTTCTGCGCAGCTCCGTCAGCCATGCAACTACCCCTGGAATGTGTGTATCTTCACGTCTTCCAAGAATCACCTCAAAGTCTCTCCACATCTGCCGCAACGGGTCCACAGACGCCGGAACAAATTGCGGCACAGCATTTTTCGGTGTCTTACCCGCTCGCCAGAGTGTCATCTGCTCGGAAAAGGCATTTACTCTGCCCTCTTTACCAAAAAAGTCACCACCTGTTGAGGAAAAACCAGTAACCCGGTCTTCTTCGCGGCTCAAAATCAATCTGCGAGACTGCAATGTCAAAAGCTCAGCCTGATTATCTGGTAGGGGAATCTCCCTTTTCTTTGCGGTTGTCATTGTCGGCTGTTCCCATGCCGGCATGTTTTCCGCCCACACATATCTTCCATCTTTCAGGAAAACGAGGTTGAGCATCAGCGTTTCAAACAGGTTTTCCCCAATTGCATACACATTAACACGATCCCCGAGCCATCCAGTGCCAGTTCCGGTCTCCTTTTTGGTTGAGGCACTATCATCAAAGCCAATCAGTGTCACAAGCCATCGTGCCGCCTCTGCATAGCTTAAAGTTTCCTTCTCTTCGCCGTCACGAAGCGGGAACAGGCGCATTTTATGGGCGCTCTCTGACAACTCCCCATTCAGTTTTGACGCTTTGAATTTCGTCCCCACCGCCGCAGCCGGGACTTGATAAAACGGATGCTCCGGATGGAAAAGCCAGAAGCGATCCTTCCATGTCTCCAGGTACGTCCGGATCGGCTGCACCGGAAAACGACCGGCGTTCCACAACGCCTGCCAGCGACGGATGGCAGCCGCGCGGTCCTCGATCGGGTCATCCTCACCCTCCGGGTCTACGCGGTAAAAGACCGTCTGCAAAATTGCCAGCAGCAAGCGCAAAAGCGCCACATCCTGTGTCGGAAGTTCGCCCGCCAGCCGCTGATACCGGTGGCTGTTTAAGAGCACCTGCATCAGCGAACGCTCCACGACTGTGCAGTCCTCGGTCATCACCCGTATCCACGGTTCATCCAGCAGATTGAATTCCATTTGTTCCATGCGTCTCCTCCTCTTCTGTTAATCCAACTTGCGGGTCATATCGCAGTGTCTTACCGGCCAGCTGTGCTGTACCGTCCGCATCTAAGATCAAAAACAGTTCGCCTTCCAGCATTGGCGCCTGCAGCCACAGCGGCAGAGACTGGCGTGTTTGATCCTCAAGCGCTTTCAGCACTGCATCCACACAGTACCTCGCGCCGAAATGCGACGGCAACCGCAGACGCTGCGACGCGACCCAGCGTGCCTCATCGGCGCTCGGCTGGGTATCCGCACGCAGACACATCCCCTTTTGTTCCCCGGAGAGCAGCAGCATTCCGTCTTCCGACCGCTGTACGACCAGTACCTCAACGGCAGCTGTCCCGTCTCGAACTGCCGCCTGCGCCTGCAGATCTGTAAACTGATCGATATTGTCCATCATACCAACAAGTGAATCATAGTCGTCACACTGTGCCAGCAGATAGTCCTTCGCCTTGCACTTTTGGCGCTTTTGCGCATATTGATAGGCCTTATATGCAGCGCCGGTCTCCTCATCCGACTCCGGCGGGAAGCGCATCGCATCATAAGTCCGCTGCACCAGAGGTGAAATGTCCTCCGGCAAACGAATGTGCTCCGGCAGCAACCGCCGCGTACGCAGCAAGAGGTATTCGCCGTACACAGCCTTGCTCCCGGCATCCAGCTCTCCAAGCGCCCCCATGACCAGGCAGCGCGGCACTTCCAGCCCCTGCGGTCTGGTGCGTGCATGCCGGTGCAGACGGCCGATGCGCTGCAGCAGCAGATCCATCGGGCACAGATCCGTGATCAGCAGATCAAAATCCAAATCCAGTGACTGCTCCAGCACCTGTGTGCCGATCACCAGCACGCCGCGCCGTGTTTGCGCATCTGCGCTTTTGCCGACACACCGCAAAATTTCCTGCTCATGCTCCAGCCGATCCGGCGCCAGAAAGCGGGAGTGATCCATCAAAATCACCGCATCCGGGTAAGCTTGCCGCAGCTCCTCGCGCAGCATCTGCGCCCGCTTGACCGTGTTGACGATCAGTCCGACGCAGCCGCTCTTGAGCGCCTCGCCTGCCGCCGCAAGCGCCTGCTCCTGCTCCACACGCTGCACACAGACATCTCGGCTGCACCCCTGCGCAGAGACGGCAGCCATATGTACCGTCTTATTCTCCGTCCAGCTCAGCAACGGATAGTCCTGACACGCGGCGATCGCCGTATCTACAGGCTTTTTCTCCCCGAGATAGGCGCGCAGCAATTCTGACCTGCGCTGCCCCGGGAGTGTGGCCGACAGCAAAATAACCGGCACATGATAAGCGCCCAGCCAGTTCAGCACACGATCCAGATAGGTATTCATATACGCATCATAGGCATGGCACTCGTCCAGAATAACCACCTTGCCGGTCAGGCCAAGCTGGCGCAGCATCACATGTTTTCGGTTCAGCGAAGCCATGAGCAGCTGATCCACCGTGCCGACCACCAGATTTGCCAGCAGCTTCGTCTTTCGGCCGCGAAAGAAGGCATGTGTCTGCAGCGGGTCGGCATCCGCTTCGCCCTGCTCGATCTGCACGTGCCCGGATTCCAGACACGCAAATTCCGCGTTCAGCTCTGCCTGACCGTGCGCCAGCTCCACTGCAACTCGGACCGCGTCCGGCTGATGCCGCGCCCACTGTGTCATACGGGTAAACATTGCATTGGACGTCGCCTGCGACGGGAGGAAAAACGCAGCGCCGCCCAAGCCAAAACGATTCATCAGAATTTCTGCCGCAGCCAGTGCCGCTTCCGTCTTGCCGTGTCCCATCGGCGCTTCAAGGATCATCACGCCCGGTGTTTTCACCGTCCCAGCGACTTGCTCCATCTGCTGCTGGACGGGATTTGCCGAAAAGCCGAAGCGCCGCTGAAAATAGTCCGCCGTGCTCCAGTCGGCAGAGACTTGCCACGGCCGCGGCAGATCCAGTTTCTGCAGCGCTCGCTCAGCGCGGCGCGGGTCATACCGATCCGGCTGCGCGTCCATGGAGATAAGCGGGAAATAGGCCGTATTGCTGGCGATCCAGTCTGCCATGATCACTAAGCCGCTCAGCGCCATCTGCGCTGGTACCGAACACGCAGCATCGCGTGCCGGTGCACCGCATCCGAGCACATCCTCCGCCCAGCGGATAACATGCCGCTGGACAGAGCCCCACAGCGTATCACTGTCACCCGAACCGCTCCAGCCAAACGCAATAGGCGTTTTCTCACAATAGCTGGTAAGCATATATTCTTCGGTCCTGCCATGATGTGCACCGACGACAGCCGCAAGGTCATCCGTGAATCCTTCGCTGCGCAGGATCTCAGCGCCGGCTGCCGCATGCGGAACATTCACATCGAGCTGCTTTCCCTTTTGAAACCGGATCTCCAAGCCGGCCGCTTCCAAGCGGTGACGCAATTCCGGCTGCTCAAGCGTGATTTTGCGCTGGAAATTTGGGGTTGCTTTCCCGATATCGTGCAGCAGCGCCGCCCGGATCGCCAGACGGAAAAACTCCTCCCGTTGCAGGCCAAGGCTCACGCAATACTGCTCCGGCAGCCAGCGAGCCGTCAGATATTCCATGACTGCCGCCGTATCGCGCAGATGGATCAGAAGCGGCAGCCAAAGCTGCGCGTCATCCGGCGCGGTCTTGGCGACCAACGCACGCACGGCGCACGCAACGCGTTCCGCTTCATCCGCCGTATCATAACTGCGTTCGGTGCTAATGCTGTTAACTGCCTCATAGGTCATGTTTCATCACATCTTTCTCGCCAAAGCAAAAAATGGTTGCCTGTTCCAATTATACATCCGCATCATTTGCAACACAAGGTATTTCGGCATGCGCAGACAAATTCTCCGCATATACAGCGCGCTCCGCTCAGGCGGTTATTTATTGAGCTTCAATAGCTCGATCAAGACGCCAATAGGCAGGAGCACCAGAAACAGCAAAACGTACATACCGCGCATCTCCTTTCAGAATCAGAATCATCCGCGCGCATAGCGGAACCGTTTTCTGTCTCTAATATACAGCATCATATGTCCAATAAAACGGTCACTGAAAGCAGAATACGAGAAAAAGAGCTTGCAAAAATTGCATTTTTCTGCTCTGCATACTTCCATCCTGTCCGCAGAAAATAGTAGCGGGTCAAGAAACCCAAAACGAGAAAAGGAGATGGAAAACGAAATGGCTAGTTCCAAGAGCAACAACCTTGTCAACCCCAATGCGCGTGAGGCGATGAACCGCTTCAAGATGGAAGCCGCGTCCGAGATGGGCGTGAACCTGAAGCAGGGTTACAACGGTGATCTGACGTCCCGTCAGGCCGGCAGCATCGGCGGCCAGATGGTCAAAAAGATGATCGCCGCCTACGAAAACGGCATGCAGTAATCTGAGCAAATCCTAAAAAAGCAGGGTCGCGGAATTCCGCGGCCCTGTTTTCCTGTTCACATCATTCTATTTGCATCATTTCCCGGGATAGGCGGCAAAAAACGCCTCGATCTCAGCGGCCGGGGCCGTGCACGAGCCCTGGATCATGGTCGGCTTGCCGCCGCCGCGGCCGGAGATAGCCGTGTTGATGGCCTTTGCCTCTGCGCGCAGATCGACCGTGCGGCTGCCGATGATATAGCGATAGCCCTCCGCATCGCTGCCGGTGAAGGCGGCGCAGACGCCGCCGGCGAGCAGCATGCCGGCATTGACAAATTCGCGCATGGCGACCGGGTCGTCAAAGCGGTCGATGACGCAGATGCTGCCGGGCGTTTCCTGCAGCAGCTGCAGGCGCTGCGCATTGAGGCGGCGCTCCAATTCCGCGGCCGCTGCCTTGTGCTGTGCGATCTCGTCGAGCAGACGCTGCACAGCCGGAACGACGTCCGCCTGCCGCACGGACAGCTGCGCCGAGAGCGCCGCGACCTGCGCACTCTTTTCCCGATAGTCCGCCTCTGCGTCCGACCCGCACAGGATCGTCACGCGCACGCCGCCGCGGTGGCGCATGGCCGACGTGAACTTGATGGCGCCGATCTCGCCCGTGTGCGATACGTGCGGCGCGCAGCAGGCGCAGACATCGTAGCCCTCCACGGTCACGATGCGCACATCCTCCTTCAGGTCAAGCTTGCTGCGGTACTCCATATGCGCCAGCCGCTCCGGCGCCGGGTACTCCGTCCGGATCGGCACATTGCGGTACACAGCCTCGTTCGCGAGCCGCTCGATGTGCATGAGCTGCTGCCATGTGAGCTCGCCGCTATAATCCATCGTGATCGCGTCTTCCCCGAGGTGGAAGCCAACGTTGTCAAATCCGTATTCGCTGTGGATCAGCCCCGAAATGATGTGCTCACCCGAATGGCCCTGCATGCGCCGGAAGCGCTGCGGCCAGTCGATCTCCCCGCGCACCTGCGCGCCGGGCGTGAGCGGTGCATCCGTATAGTGCACGATCGCATCCGGCAGGAGCTGCACATCGAGAACGTGCGCGCCGCCGAGCACGCCAGTATCAGCCGGCTGGCCGCCGCCCTCCGGGAAAAACACCGTCTGATCGAGCACGACGGCATAGCGCTCCCCGTCCGGGTCGCAGCGCAGCACGGTCGCGGAAAAATCACGCCGGTGGCTGTCGAGATCATATAATTTCCTGGTCATGGTCAAATCCCCCATTTCTCATGCTAGTATAACAGGATTTTTCGTCGCTCTCAACCCTTGCTTATTTATGTCGAATATCGTATCCTTGTGCCACCAACAGAAATAAGGTGATATTATGAACCAGAAACTCAGAAATCTCGTCTACACCGCCATGCTCATAGCGCTGTGCTGCGTGGCGACGCTCGTCATCAAGATTCCGACTGTGACCGGCGGCTATCTCAACGCCGGCGATATTGTGGTCGTGCTCGCCGCCCTGCTGGCCGGCCCGCTCTACGGCGGCGTGGCTGCCGGTTTTGGCTCCGGCCTGGCGGACGTGATCTCCGGCTACATGAGCTACGCCCCCGGCACGCTCGTCGTCAAGGGGTGCGCTGCCGTGGTCGCGGCGCTGATCTTCCGCGCCTGCCGCAAAAAGAACTTCGGCTTCGCGCTGCTGAGCGCCATCTGCGGCGAGATCATCATGGTGCTGGGCTACTTTGTGTTTGAGGATTTCATTCTTGGCTACGGCATGGCCGCGGCGGCAGAGATCCCGGGCAACGCAGCACAGGCTGCCGTCGGCATCGTGGGCGGTCTGGCGCTGTACTTTGCGCTGAACAAAGTGCCGCAGATCCGCGATTTCTCCGAGGCCGCGCTGGCAAAAAAGCAGAAATAAATCCATTCCATACGCAAAACAGCCGCTCCCGACCGGGAGCGGCTGTTATTTTATCGCTATTTACACCACGCGCACGCGGATGACCTCCGGGATACGGTCGATCTTTGCAACCTGATCGGCATCGAGGCGGCCGTTGAGGTCGATCATGGCATAGGCATACGCGCCGTAGGCCTTGTTGATCATGTTCTCAACGTTCAGGCCCGTGCTGCAGGTGATCTCGAGGAACTGGTTGAGCATCGTCGGCACGTTCTGGTGCAGGATGCACACGCGGCTGACGCCCATGCGCTCGAGCGTCGCGTCCGGGAAGTTGACGGAGTTTTTGATGTTGCCGTTGGCAAGATAATCATAGAGCTCGCGCGCGGCCATGACGGCGGACTTCTCCTCGCTCTCGGGTGTGCAGGCACCCAGATGCGGCAGCGCGATGATATTCTCCACACCGACGACCTTCTCATTGGGAAAGTCCGTGACATATTTGCCCACGCGGCCGGAGGCGATGGCGGCCAGCATGGCGTCGTCGTCCACGATCTCGGCGCGCGACTCGTTGATGATGCGCACGCCGTCTTTCATCTTGGAAAACGCCTTCGCATCGAGCATATGGAACGTCTGATCCGTGTATGGCACGTTGATGCTGATATAGTCCGCCTTGGCATAGATGCCGTCGAGGTTCACCTCGTGCTTGACATCGCGCGAGAGACGCCAGGCGGCGTCCACGGACAGGTACGGGTCGTAGCCGCAGACGTTCATGCCGAGCGACACGGCGGCATTTGCGATCAGCGCGCCGATCGCGCCGAGGCCGATGACGCCCAGTGTCTTGCCCATGAGCTCCGGGCCGGCAAACTGGGACTTGCCCTTCTCGACAAGCGCCGGAATGTCCTTACCCTTGCCGTTAAGACTCTTGACCCAGTCAATGCTGCCGAGCACATCGCGCGACGAGAGCACGAGCGAGCAGAGGATCTGCTCCTTGACCGCCTCGGCGTTTGCGCCGGGCGAGTTGAACACGACGATGCCGCGGCGGCAGCAGTCCTCGAGCGGGATGTTGTTCGTGCCGGCACCGGAGCGCGCAATGGCGATCAGGCTCGGCTCAAAGGCATAGCTGTGCAGGTCGGCCGAGCGCAGGATCAGGCCGTCCGGATCCGGAATGTTCTCCCCGACAACGCAGCCGTGCTCTTCGAGCCTCTGCAGGCCGCAGGGGGATATATGGTTCATGGTCTTGATTTTATACATGATGTTCTACCTCAAACTGTTTCAGATAATCCACGAGCGCATCCACACCCGCCATCGGCATGGCGTTATAGAGCGAAGCGCGCATGCCGCCGGCGATGCGGTGGCCCTTGAGATTCAGCAGGCCGCGCGCCGCCGCGCCGCTGATAAATTCCTTATCGAGCGCATCGTCCCCGGTGCGGAACGTGACGTTCATATCCGAGCGGGAGCCCGGCTGCGCACAGGGATGAAACAGCGCGCTGTTATCGAGAAAGTCATACACCTTTGCGGCGCGCGCATGCTTGAGCTGCTGCATGCCTTCCACGCCGCCCTGCCGCTCGAGCCACGCGAGCACAAGACCAAGGATGTAAATGCACCAGCACGGCGGTGTGTTGTACATGGAATCCTTGTCGATCATGCGCTGATAGCTGTACATGACCGGCGTAATGGGCAGCTCGTGTCCGGCGAGGCTGCGGTCAACGATCGCGACCGTCAGGCCGGCCGGGGCCATGTTCTTCTGCGCACCGGCAAAGATCACACCGTATTTTGACACGTCAACCGGGCGTGAAAGAATGTCCGACGACATGTCGCACGCAAGCGGCACGCGGCCGGTCTCCGGCACGTACTGCCACTCGGTGCCGTAGATCGTATTATTGGCACAGTAATAAAAATAGGACGCGTGCGCATCGAGCTGCAACTCGCTCTGCTGCGGGATGCGGGTGTGACCGCAGGTGGAGGTATCCGCCGCGATGTGCACCTTGCCGTACTTCTCGGCCTCTTTGGCCGCATTGCCGGAAAAATGCCCGGTCACGGCATAGTCCGCCGTCCCCTGCTCGCCCATCAGATTGAGCGGGATCATGGAAAACTGCGCCGTGCCGCCGCCCTGCAGAAACAGGATCTCGTGTGTGTCCGGCACGGACAGCGCGGCGCGGAAACGCGCCTTCACATCCTGAAAAATATCCGAAAAGGCCTGACTTCGGTGACTCATCTCCATCACGGACATGCCCGTGCCATGGTAATTGAGCAATTCCGCCTGCGCCTGACGGAGCACTTCCTCCGGCAGGACCGACGGTCCGGCAGAAAAATTAAACGTTTCACTTCGGGTCACGGAAATCGCCTCCAGGGGTCAAAATTCATCGCATGCAGCACATTCTGCATGGATTGAGAAAAGTCTAACACGTTCCGCAAAGCGCGTCAAACCAAATCCCCCACAAGCATTTGATCGGAAACGGCAGAGATTTTGACATTTTTCACAACGCCGCGCAGATCGTCCCCCGCAACGCGCACCAGACAATAGTTATCCGAGTGCCCGACCCAGTTTCCGTCGTGCTCCGTCTCGAACAAAACGGGTAAAATCCGGCCGACCTGCTGCGCCAGATAGCGCTGCTTGCAGGCATCGGCCACGCGCTGCGCCTCGTGCGCGCGCGCCGACTTGACCGCGTGGCTGAGCTGCTCCGGCATGGCGTCCGCCTTCGTGCCGGGGCGGCGGGAATACGGAAACACGTGCACGGCCGCAAAGCCGACCTGCTCCAAAAACGCCACCGCCGCCGCCTGATCGGCCTCCGTCTCACCGGGGAACCCCGTGATCATGTCCGCCGTGAGCGCACACCCCGGGAAATACCGCCGCAGCCGCTCGACGCAGGCGAGAAACTCCGCCGTGTTATATTTGCGGTTCATGCGCGCGAGCGTGCGGTCGCACCCGCTTTGCAGTGAGAGATGAAAATGCCGGCAGACCTGCCCGGTCGCGGCGGCGCGGCGGCAGAAGTCCTCCGTGATGACCGTCGGCTCAAGGGAACCCAGGCGCAGGCGCATCTGCGGCGCGGCCGCGGCAACCGTCTCCACAGCGTCGGCCAGTGTCAGCGCGCCCGGCAGATCCCGGCCATAGGACGCGATCTCGATGCCGGTCAGCACCAGCTCCCGGTAGCCCTCGGCGGCCAGATGCGCCGCCTGACGCGCCATTTCATCCAGCGGCAGGCTGCGGATGCGGCCGCGCGTATACGGGATGACACAGTAGGTGCAGAAATTGTTGCAGCCGTCCTGAATCTTCAGCATCGCGCGCGTGCGGCCGTAGGCCGCGCCCGCCGGCAGCGGCTCAAAGTCAAAGCGCTGGAACGGATTATCCACGCACGTGACGGGCGTGTGCTCGCGAAATGCACGCAGAATATCGTCCACAAACGCCTGCTTGCTGCCACTGCCGTGCACCACGTCGGCACCGATGGACGCCGCGTCCTCCGGACTGAGCTGCGACCAGCAGCCGCACACGGCGCACAGCGCCTGCGGGTATTCCTCGCGCAGTTTGCGGATCATCTGGCGCGACTTGCGCCCGCCCTCCGCCGTGACGGCGCAGGTGTTGACGACGATCAGGTCGACCGGTTCGCCGTCCGCCGCGGGCGTAAAGCCGTGCGCGTGCAGGAGCGTTTCGATTGCCTGCGCTTCATACTGGTTGACCTTGCAGCCGAGGGCGGTTATAATGTAGTGCATAAAAACATCTCCAAATCGAGGTAAGAAATCATGGTTTATCTGGACAATGCCGCAACGACCCGTGTCTGCCCGGAGGCAGCGGAGGCGGCAGTACATATGATGACGGAGTGCTTTGGCAACCCAAGCACGACCTACAAGCTCGGCCGCGAGGCCAAGGCCGCCGTGGATAAGGCGCGCAGCCAGATCGCGAAAGCGCTCGGCTGCCAGCCGGACGAGATATACTTCACGTCCTGCGGCTCCGAGGGCGACAACTGGGCGCTCATCTCCGGCGCGCGGTACATGCGCCGCCGCGGGAAACACATCATCAGCTCCGCCGTGGAGCACGACGCGGTGCGCAAGTCGCTGGACTTTCTGGAAAAAGAGGGCTACGAGATCACGCGCCTGCAGCCGGACGGCACCGGCGCCATCCCGCTCGAGCGCGTGCGCGCGGCGCTGCGGCCGGACACGATCCTCGTCTCGCTCATGATGGTCAACAATGAGACCGGCGCGGTCAATGACATTGCCGCCGTCGCCCGGATGCTCAAGGTGGAAAACAGCATCGCCCTGCTGCACACGGACGCCGTGCAGGGATTTCTAAAGGTGCCGTTCTCGGCCAAAACGCTCGGCGCGGACATGATCACCATCAGCGGCCACAAAATCCACGCGCCGAAAGGCATCGGTGCGCTCTACATCCGCAGCGGGCTGAAGCTGCCGCCCTATATCCTCGGCGGCGGGCAGGAGCGCGGCATACGCGCCGGCACGGAGGCCACGCCGCAGATTGCCGCCTTTGGTACGGCGGCCGAGATCGGCAGCGCAAAAATGGCCGAGGCCACAAAAACCATGGCCGAGCTGCGTGCCCACGCCATTGACCGGCTGACGGCCGAGGTGGACGGTCTTGTCGTCATCGGCGGCGGCTCACCGCATATTCTCAGCATTTCCCTGCCCGGCTACCGGAGCGAGGTGCTGATGAACTTCCTCGAAGCCCGCGGCATTTACACATCAAAAAGCTCCGCCTGCAAAAAGGGCGGGCGGAGCCATGTACTTGAGGCGATCGGGCTGCCGGCGAACGTGATCGACGGCGCGCTGCGCATCAGTTTTTCGCGCTACACCACGCGGGAAGACATCGACGCGCTGTGTGATGCGCTGCGGGATGCAAAGCAATCCCTCTTCCCGTCACTTCACTGAACCATCCTGCGTATCCTTAAGCGATTCGGGCGGCGCTTCCTTCGGGAGGCGCACCGGCCGCATCGTGGCATCGTCGATGTAGTCCAGGTCCATATATTCTGCGGTCTCCGTCTGGAGGCCGCGTTTTTTCAGCCCGTCATTGACCAGCTTCTCCAGGCCGGCATAGATCACAACGAACACCGGCACACCCAGCAGCATGCCGATAAAGCCGAACAGGCCGCCGCCGAGCAGGATGGCGAACATGATCCAGAAACCGTTGATGCCGGTGGAGTTGCCGAGGATCTTCGGCCCGATGATATTGCCGTCGATCTGCTGCAGGACAATGATGAAGATGACGTAGATCAGGCACTTCATCGGCGAGACAAGCAGAATGATCAGCGCCGTCGGCACCGCGCCGATAAACGGGCCGAACACGGGGATGATGTTCGTCACGGCGACGATCACGCTCACGAGCACGACATACGGCATGCGCATGATCGCACAGCAGATATAGCAGATGACGCCGATGATGGCGGAGTCAATGACCTTGCCGCTGATAAAGCCCATGAACGCCGTGTCCGTGAACCGGACGGCCTTGAGGATGCGCTTGGAGGCTTTGACAGAGAAGATACTGTAGAGCACTTTCTTCGACTTAGCGAGAAACAGCTCCATATTCGACAGCACATAGCAGGCAACGACGAAGCCGATGAGCACATCGAGGATCGCGCGCAAAACGGCATAGATGCCGGTCGTCACGCTCGTGACCACCTTGCCCATGGACGGCAGCAGCGCAGTCTTCGCCCAGTCGAGCAGGCTGTCCGACACGTTTCCGGTTGCGGAGAGGAGCACTTCCTCCACCTCGGGATTGTTCTCAAAGAACTTGTTGATCCACCCGGTGATCGTATCATAGTAATCCTGCGAGTTGAGCACGATGCTCTCCACGCTCGTGTAGATCTGCGGGATGATGAGCCAGATGAGGGCGGCGATGATGAGCAGCGCGACCAGAATCGAGAGCGCGACGGACAGGCCGCGCGCAAGCGAGGTGCGTACCGGTTTTTTCGGGCGGATCTTTTTGAGCAGCGGCTCAAAGAGCTTGCGCTGGAATACCTTCGTCAGCGGCCAGAGCAGGTAGGCGATCACCATGCCCCAGATGATCGGGCTGAGGATGCCGAGCAGCGAGCTGATCGCATCGCCGATCGATTTGCCGTGCTGCAGCAGCATGTAAAACAGAATGCAGCACGCGATCACGCCGAACGCCGTGATGCCCCAGCCGAGGTATTTGTTTTTTGGATCAAATCGCTTCATAAACCGTCTCCCCCATCGCGCCCGACAGCGCCTGCCTGCGTCTGTAATCGGTCTGATTTATTTTACTATCATGTGCCCGCACCGTCAAGCCGGTAATCCCGGGCTTTTCGCACATTTCCGACACGGTGCGCCGTATCTTGACACGCTCTGAGCGGTTTGGTGTGCAAAAGCCTGTGCAAATTGTGGGGACCCGGACTGCTTTTCCACGCATCCCCGGCATAGGGTGATAAGGAGAAATCAACGGAAAGGGCTGAGCATATGAAACGATGGACCTGTCTGCTGCTGGCGGCGCTGCTGCTGCTCACACCCGCAATGGCGCTCGAGCAGCCCACGGACGAAGAGCTGAAGATATCCGCACCGTCGGCGATCCTGATGGAGCGCTCGACCGGCACGGTGTTATACGAGAAAAACGCCGATGAGCACCTATCCCCCGCCAGCGTGACGAAGATCATGACGCTGCTGCTTATCATGGAGCAGCTCGACAGCGGCCAGCTGAATACGAGCGACATCGTGACCGCCAGCGCCCACGCCAGCTCTATGGGCGGCAGCCAGATCTGGCTCAAAGAGGGCGAGCAGATGAGCGTGGACGAGATGCTCAAGTGCATCGCCGTCAACTCCGCCAACGACTGCGCCGTCGCCATGGCCGAGCACATCTCCGGTTCCGAGGAGGCGTTCACCAAGCGCATGAACGACCGCGCAAAAGAACTGGGCATGGAAAACACACAGTTTCTCAACTGCACGGGCCTGACCGATGACCCCGGCCACTACACGACGGCGCGCGACATTGCGTGCATGTCCCGCGCGCTGCTGGCCCATCCGCGCATCCGCGCGTACACCACCATCTGGATGGACACCGTGCGCGACGGCCGCTTCGGTCTCGCCAACACCAACAAGCTCATCCACGCCTACCCCGGCGCGACCGGTCTGAAAACCGGCTACACCCAGCAGGCCATGCACTGCCTGTCGGCCAGTGCTGAGCGCGACGGTGTGGAATACATCGCCGTGGTGCTGCACGCAGAGAGCTCCAAGGCGCGCTTTGCCGACGCGGCGACGCTGCTCAACTTTGCCTTTGCCAACTATTCGCTCTATTCCATCGCGGCCAACACAGTCATCCCGCCCGTGCGCGTGCAGTTTGCGGAAACGGACAGCGTGCAGCCGGTGCTCTCCGGCGCGGACGCCATCGTCGTGCGCAAGGGTACGGCCGCGCCGCAGACGGATATCGCGCTCGACGAGGATCTGCGCGCCCCCCTGGAGCCGGGCGCGCAGGTCGGCACCGTGACCGTCACCGACAGCGGCGGCGACACGCTCATCCTGCCGCTGGTCGTTCCGGACGGTGCTGCGCGCATCTCGACGGCGCATCTCTGGCTGCAGCTGCTGCGCGCGCTGTGAGACGACAGATTTTCGGTTGCGAAATCCGGATTATCGTGTATACTGGTGATATCCTTTAAGAGAGAAGGTATCGCAATGATCAAAGTGGATCTCTCCGGCGCGGCCGGATTTTTTGACCCCGCAGGGCCGGACTATGCGGCCGCCGCACAGGCGCACCGCACGCTGCTCGAGCACTCGGGCGCCGGTGCGGAGTTTACCGGCTGGCTCGATCTGCCGGGGCGTATGCAAAACGGCGAGCTCAAGCAGATTCTCGCCGCCGCATCCCGCATCCGCGGCCGCGCACAGGCGCTGGTCGTCGTGGGCATCGGCGGGTCGTATCTCGGCGCAAAGGGCGCCGTGGAGCTGCTGCGGCCACACCCGCAGCCCGGCGACCCGAAAATTCTGTTTGCCGGCAACTCCCTGTCCCCGGACGCGCTGATGCATCTGCTCGAGGAACTGGGCGATCTGGACTTTGACCTGAACGTTGTCTCCAAGTCCGGCACCACGCTCGAACCGGCGCTCGCATTCCGGATGTTCCGCGGCCTGCTGGAGGCAAAGCACGGCCCGGAAAAGGCCAAAAAACACATCTTCGCCACGACGGACGCCCACCGCGGCGTGCTCAAGCACATGGCGGATGAAGAGGGCTGGGAGACGTTCGTCGTCCCGGACGACGTCGGCGGGCGCTACAGCGTGCTGTCCGCCGTCGGCCTGCTGCCGATGGCCGCCGCCGGCATCGACGTGCAGACCGTGATCGGCGCGGCCATCGAAGCCTTTGCCGCCATGAGCGCGCAGTCGCCCGAAAACCCCGCCTGGCAGTATGCCGCCGCGCGCCAGCACCTGTATCAGCTCGGCAAGACGACCGAGATCCTCGCCTGCTATGAACCGTCGTTCCGCTTCATGGCCGAGTGGTGGAAGCAGCTCTACGGCGAGAGCGAGGGCAAAAACGGCATCGGCATCTTCCCCGCCTCCGTCGAATACAACGCCGACCTGCACTCCATGGGTCAGTATATTCAGGACGGCCCGCGCACGCTCATGGAGACCGTCGTCTCGTTCGAGCAGCCGCAAAATGAGTTCACCGTCCCGTTCGCCATGGGCGACCCCGACCGGCTCAACTATCTCGCCGGGCGCAGGCTCAGTGACATCAGCCGCATGGCACAGGAGGCCGTCAAGGCCGCGCACATCTCCGGCGGCGTGCCGAATCTGGAGGTGCGTGTGCCGAAGCGCGACGAGGCCGGCTTTGCCTGGCTGGTGTGCTTCTTCGAGCTGGCGTGTGCCATTTCGGGCTATATGTCCGGCGTCAATCCGTTCGATCAGCCCGGTGTTGAGGCATATAAGAAGAATATGTTCTCCCTGCTTGGCAAACCGGAGGCAAACTGAGAAAAGTTATCGTTGCAGTCGGCGCGAAAACGTGCTAATCTAGGCATAGGGTATCACCCTGACTTTCAAAAGGAGTGTGATTGACATATGGTCCAACTGATCATGGGTCTCAAAGGTTCCGGCAAAACGAAGCGTTTGGTGGAAATGGTCGCCACGGCCGTCCGCGAGGAATCCGGTTCTGTCGTGTGCATTGAAAAGGATAAAAAACTTACGTATGACATTCCCTATCAGGCTCGCCTGATCTACGCCTGCGACTACGCATACGCGATGGGCTCTTACGATTTCTTCAAGGGCTTCCTCAGCGGCCTGCATGCCGGCAACTACGACATCACCCATGTGTTCGTTGACAACTTCACGAAAATGCTCTCTGAGGTCTCTGAGCCGCAGATCGCGGAGTTCCTGGCCTGGCTGAATGATTTCTCCGAGCGGGAACACATTCAGTTCACCCTGTCTCTGAGCATGGATCCTGCGACGACCGGCAGCGAGATTACCAAATACATGATCTGACACACGGCAAAACCGCCGCTCCGACATCCGGAGCGGCGGTTTTTTGCACGCATCATTCGGCGAGCTCGCGGTACATGGCCGCGGCGTCGTCTTTTTTTGCGTTTTCTGTGACGGCAAGCACTTCCACCTTCACGGTGCGCTGGCCGAAGGCGATCTCGATCACGTCGCCGACCTTGACGTCATACGACGCCTTGGCCGTGCGCCCGTTGACCGTGATGCGCTGACCGTCGCAGGCATCATTTGCCACGGTGCGGCGCTTGATGAGCCGCGAAACTTTCAGATATTTGTCCAGGCGCATAGGCATCCTCCTGTGAAAAACGCTCCGGGTCCGGCCCGGAGCGTTTGATCGTTCTTATTTGGAAACAGCGTCCTTGAGCACTTTGCCGGCCTTAAAGACGGGCACGCGCGTCGCCGGGATCTCGATCTCTTCCTTGGTCTTGGGGTTGCGGCCGATACGGGAGCCGCGCTCCTTGATGTCGAACACGCCGAAGCCGACGAGCTGCACCTTTTCGCCGACCTCGAGGTTGGCGGTGATGGTGTCAAACGTCGCGTTGACGGCCTTCTCGCTGTCCTTCTTGGACAGGCCGGTCTTTTCGGCAACTGTTGCGATCAGTTCTGCCTTATTCATGATGGTAATCCTCCTACTTCATGTTTGTGTTGGCATATGCCACGATATAGAATTCCGCACAGGTCTCTCACTGCTGTGCAGATTTCTTTCCTTTGTTGTGCGCACCGGCAGTCTGCTTGGCCTGCTGCCAGAGCGGCTGCATCTGCGCGAGCGTGCGCTGCTCGAGCGGCACACCGCTGTCCGCTGCTGCGGCCTCCATGGCGGCAAAGCGGCGGATGAATTTTTCGCACGCGGCGTGGGCCGCCTGCTCGGGATCGACCCCCGCAAAGCGCGCCACCTTCACAGCGGCGAACAGCAGGTCGCCCAGCTCTTCGGCCACGGCGTCCGCGTTGCAGGAGGCCACGGCCTCGCGCAGCTCCCGCGTCTCTTCTTCGACCTTGTCGAGCGCCGCATCCGTATCCGGCCACTCAAAGCCGGTTTTAGCTGCCTTTGCCTGGATCTTCTCACAGCGCCAGAGCGCCGGCAGGCTGCGGGCCACGCTGTCCATCGCCTCGGCGGTGGTCGTCTGCGCGCGCTCGCGCTGCTTGATCGTATCCCAGTCCGGCGCATCCGGCTCGTCGCGCCGGAACACGTGCGGGTGCCGGTAGACGAGCTTTTTGCAGGCAGCGTCCGCAACGTCGTCAATATCAAAATGCCCGGCCGCACGCTCAATATCCGTGTGGAACAGCACCTGCATGAGCACATCGCCCAGTTCTTCCTTCAGGTGCGCCGTGTCACCAGCGTCGATAGCCTCACAGGCCTCGTACGTCTCCTCCAGGAAGTTGCGGCGGATGCTCTCGTGTGTCTGCACCTGATCCCACGGACAACCGTCCGGTGAGCGCAGGAATGTGATGAGCGCCACGAAGTCACGCAGGTCATAGCTTTCTTTGCAGAGAAAATCTAACACAATTTCGCTCCTTCTGCAACCCTTTTTTGAAAAAACCATTGAATATTCAGGATTTTTCGGTGTTATGTCATCTGATGTGCAAAACTTTCGCAAGCTTCTCGCCCTTCGGGATGAGCTGCAGATCGGCAAGTGTGATCGCATGCGTTTTCACGACTGCGGCCAGATACGTCACGACAGCGCAGGCCATCGACACGAGCATGGCCAGCGCCATGCGCTTCCAGCTCAGGTCGCCGCCCATGGCGGCGGACAGGCCTGCATACACCCCCCAGGCCACGACTGCCATCATCAGCGTGCTCAGCAGCGGGCGCACAAGCGCCCGGCCGACGTTCGGCCGCTCACGGAGCGTTTTGCACAGGAAAATGTGGTTCATGGTGCAGATGACAAGATAGCACGCGAGCGTTCCGACCGGCGCGCCGGTGATATTCAGCTCCGGCACTGCGATCAGAAACCAGTTGACCGCGATCTTCGCAAGGCCCCCGGCCAGCATGGAATAGACCGGATAGATCTCATGCCCGGTCGCCTGCAGGACCGCTGTGGTAATCAACGAAATGCACACAAACACCGACGCAACGCCCAGCAGCATCAGCAACGTGGGACCGACCGCGTTGCTGCGCGGATAGAGCACGTTGACGATCGGGTAAGACAGCACGGCAAGGCCGATGCCCATCGGCATGGCAACTGCCGCGGAGATGCGCAGCGCGGACTCCGCAATGGTTTTTGACTGCGTATACTTTCCCTGCACGACTGCCGCCGCGATGGCCGGGACGATGCTGATCGTCATCGGCGTCACGAAAGCGGCCGGAAGATTATACAGCGTCTGCACCTTGCCGTAAACGCCGTAGAGGACGTTGGCATACGACTCGGAATAGCCGAGCGCCGTCTGCAAGCGGTACATGATGAGCTTTGTGTCCACGAGATTGATGATGCTCAGCACGCTGGAGCCGAGCGCGATCGGGATGCTGATGCGCAGCAGCGTGGCGAGAATATGCCCTGCGGACTCCGGCACATCCGGATCCGCGACCGGTTTTTCCGGATAGTGGCGGTGATAATAGATCGCCACATAGATCAGTGCAAAGCCGCCGCCCGCCGTAACGCCGAAGATGGCACCCGCCGAGGCGACCGGCAGGCTCTTGCCCGCGCGCGTAAAGCTCCACGCAAGCACGAGACCGACCACGACCTTGCCCGCGACCTCGAGGATCTGCGAGACGGTCGTCGGCTTCATGTTGCTCATGCCCTGGGCATAGCCGCGGTACGTGCTTGTCAGGTACACGAGCACAAGCGCCGGTGACAGCGCCCAGATGCTCTGCGCCGCGCGGACATTGTTGAGCATCCCGGCCAGCTCCGTCGGGAACAGGAACATGACCAGACCGAGCAGCAGGCCGAAAATGGCAAACGTCAGCCAGGCCACGCGGAAGATCTTGCGCGCCTGCACGGGACGGCCGAGTGTGTCCGCCTCGCTGATCATGCGCGAGAGCGCGACCGGCATGCCCGCCGTGGCCATGTTGAGAAAGACGTAATAGATATTGTAGGCAACGGAGAAATAGCCGTATCCCTCGTCGCCAAGAATATTGCCGAGCGGGATCTTATAGATCGCGCCGAGGATCTTGATGACCACAACGCCGGCCGTCATCATGGCCGCGCCGTGGAGATAGTTCTGCTTGCTGCTTTCCTGCAAAGCGCACTCCCTCCCCGCTGAAATTTCACGTGCCGGTATACTTTACACTACCGGACAGAAAAAATCAAGGGAATGCAGTGCATTCCCTTGATTTGCGGTTCTTTTTTTCGATTCAGGCCTTGCGCACGGAGTCGATGTGGCGCGTCAGGTCGAGCATCTTGTTCGAGAAGCCCCACTCGTTGTCGTACCACGCCATGAGCTTGACGAAGTGATCGTTGAGCGCGAGGCCGGCCTTGGCATCAAAGATGCTGGTGTGCGGGTCGGTGATGAAGTCGGAGGAGACGACCTCGTCGTCGACATACTCGACAACACCGGCCATCGGGCCTTCCGCAGCGGCCTTGACGGCAGCGCAGATCTCATCATACGTCGCAGCCTTCTCGAGGCGGCAGGTCAGGTCGACGATGGACACGTCCGCACTCGGGATGCGCATGGAGGTGCCGGTCAGCTTGCCCTGCAGGGCCGGAATAACCTTGCCGACCGCCTTGGCGGCGCCGGTGCTGGTCGGAATAATGTTGCCGTGCACGCCGCGGGACAGGCGCCAGTTCTTCTTGGAGAAGCCGTCGACGACCTGCTGGGTAGCCGTGTCGGCATGGACGGTGGTCATGAGGCCCTCGACGATGCCGAAGTTATCGTTGATGATCTTGGCCAGAGGCGCCAGGCAGTTCGTGGTGCAGGAAGCGTTGGACACGATCTTGATGTCGGGGGTGTAAGTGTCAAGGTTGACACCGCAAACGAACATCGGCGTATCGTCCTTGGACGGGCCGGAGAGCACAACGACCTGCGCGCCGGCATCCAGATGATCCTGCGCCTTTTCCTTGGTCAGGAACGCACCGGTGCACTCGAGCACATACTCGACACCCAGCTCGCCCCAGGGCAGGAGCTTCGCGTCACGATTGTTGAGCAGCGAAACACGCTTGCCGTTGACGATCAGGGCCGGGTTTTCGCCGCCCTCGTAATCGACGGTGCCGTTGAAGCGGCCGTGCACGGAGTCATACTTCACGGTATACGCCAGCTGCTCCGGCGTTTTATCCGGTGCGTTGACGGCGACGACCTCGATATCGTCGGCGCAGATCGCAGCGCGGAACACCAGACGGCCGATGCGGCCGAAGCCATTGATGCCAATTTTAATCATGCTCTATTCCTCCTGTTATATCTGCTGCGCACAGCACGCAGCGCAATTTCTTACGCCTATATTCTATAACAATTCCGCCGAAAGCGCAACCACATTCTTACCGGTGCGGCCAGCTGTGTCGATCATTTGTTACAAAATTTCACTTTTATGCGTGTTAAAACTTGTATCTATTGACGAGTTCTGCTATACTGTTTTTTAATACATCTTAGGGGGGATTGGAAAATGAGCAATACTTTGATCATCGACTCGCTCAACACGCTGTTCTCGATGAGCAACACCGCCGTGCTCGGCGCGCAGGAGCAATTCGTCGCGTTTATGAACCCGGCAGCACAGGAGCTTTTTCGCGGCGACCGCACGAATCACAAGCTCTCCGAGCTGCTGCCGGCGCACATCACAGAAGCCTCGGCCACGGAATTCGTCACGTCGGCAACGATCGAAAAACGCCACGTCATCATCTCCGTGACGTCGTTTGGAGCGTTTCGGCTGTTTTCGCTCGTACCGCAGGATGAAAATGCCCTGCGGGCCGGGGCACAGTTTGCACCGTTTCTGGCGTCGCTCAACGCCTTCCGTATGCTCACGACGTATTTCTCGGACTACGCCATGCAGCTCAGCGACGTGCGCTTCCGGCGCAACGCCGCCGAACTGACGCAGTTTTACTACCGGCTGCTGCGCTTTACGCTCAACGCCTCCACGGCCTCCGGTCTGTATGACGGCACGCTTGCATTCATGCCGCAGCTGTGCGACCTGGGCAAAGAGTGCCGGACGCTGCTTGACAACATCCAGCCGATCACCGACGCCAACGGCATCGTGCTCGAGGTCAGCATCCCGGACGAGCCGATCAACTGCGCGCTCGACACGGCGCTCATCCAGCGGATGCTGCTCAACATCATTGCCAACTGCACGGAGCGCTGCAAGCACGGCGACCGCATCCGCTTTACCGTCGCGCAGGAGGGGGACCACGCCGACATCACCATCCGTGACGACGGCGTGCGCATCCCGCCGGCAAAGCTCGGGACGATCTTCATCCCGCTGCGCGTGACCGGTGTGGACTTCTCCGATCTGAGCAGCAACAACTTTGGCCTGACGGTCGCGCTCGGCATTGCAGAAAAGCACAACGGCACCATCCTGCTCGAGAGCAACGAGTGGGGCGGGACCACGTTCCACGTCGTGCTCAGTACGGCGCTGCCGGAAACGAGCCTCTTCCGCGCACCGAAGGTGCCATATGCCCACGCGCAGGATGATCCCATCCTGGTCTACCTGTCCGATCAAATGCCGGATCGGGCGCTGTAAGCAATTCCAATATCAAATGGCGTGCCGCCCGAAACCGGGC